>Ga0157365_10000282_pt1 | contig 23129 bp, 22 predicted proteins | sample AttsexASBM3_FD_111478 | JGI IMG/M metagenome (GOLD analysis project Ga0157365, IMG submission 111478) | Fungus gardens microbial communities from leaf cutter ant in Ribeirão Preto, State of São Paulo, Brazil - Atta sexdens ASBM3 | ecosystem: Host-associated > Fungi > Mycelium > Unclassified ... | reverse complement strand
CCTCCGCGCCAACTGGCTGTCCAACACCGTGTTCGACGGCATCGAACACATCATCGACGCCGCCTGCACCGCCTGGAACAACCTTGTCGCACTGCCCAACACCATACGCTCAATCGGGCTCAGACAATGGGCTCACACAGGTCAGAAGCTATAGCCGTTGGTATAAGGGTTTTTAGAGCCCTCCATTTGATACGGTGTCCGCTTCGAGGCGAAAGCTGGCCTTATAAGGATGGGTAAGTGGGGTGACGAGTGGGTTCTGTGTTTGTGTTGTGAAGGAAGCTGCTGAATCTTGGTGATATGATCTGTGTTTTCGTCGATTCTGATGCCTGTCCTGTGAAGGATGAGGTCTATCGTGTTACCGGGTGGTATGGGCTGCGTGTTTTTGTGGTTTCCAACCGGATGATGGCTGTGCCGCAGTCGCCTTTGATCGAGCGGGTGGTGGAGCGGGATATCGTGATTATGTCCGACATTCCGTCGGCGGCGCGGTGTGTGGCCAAGGGAGCTTGTGTGCTGGAGCCGAAGGGGCGGCTACTGGATTCCGATGCGATCGGGATGGCGTTGGCGATGCGGAACCTGATGACGGATTTGCGGGAGGTGGGGGTGATGACGTCGCATGGGGCGGCCGTTTAGGGAAGGCGGATTGGTCCCGGTTTCTGTCGGCGCTTGATACGCTGGTGGTGCCGCTGCGGAAGCCTGAACCGCCGCGTGTTCCGACGCGGGTGGTTGCGTGAGGTCATAGGGGGAGAGCGGGGGCAGTGTTATAGGGGGGCATGGATACAAAGCTTCCGATTCCGCGCGCTGTTCTTGTTGGCATTCAGACGCCGGAGGTGGATGACGTGGCGCATGAGGCCAGCCTCAAGGAGTTGGGGCGGCTGGTGAAGACGCTGGGTTATGAGGTGGTGGGGGAGGTTTCGCAGCGGCGGGACGGCACGGGGGCGGGGTCTTTGCTGGGGGTCGGGAAGCTGGAGGAGCTTGCGGCGCTGACGGGGGGAGGTGGGGTTGTGACGTCCATGGCGACACCGCCGAAGACCAAGGCGCGGGCGCGGTTCGAGGGGGCTGGAGAGGCTTCTGCTTCGGTGGAGCGTGAGGAGCGGAAGGCTGAGTTCGTGATTGTGGATCATGAGCTTTCGCCGAGCCAGATCCGGAATCTGGAGCGGGCTACCAGTGCGCAGGTGCTGGATCGGACGGGGGTGATCGTCGAGATTTTCCACCGTCATGCCAAGACGCGGGAGGCGAAGTTACAGGTGGAGATGGCGCGGCTGAAATATGTGGCGCCGCGTTTGCGGGAGTCGTCCGGTGGTGGGGAGCGTCGGCAGGGGCCGGGGGCGGGGGAGAGCAATCTGTCGCTGGACCGGCGCAAGATCCGGGATCGGCTGGCGGAGCTGAGGGGGCAGTTGGAGGCGGTGCAGCGGGATGGCGATCAGCGCCGGTCCGTACGGCGGGATCAGTTGCGGGTGGCACTGGTGGGGTACACCAATGCGGGCAAGTCTTCCCTGATGCGGGCGCTGACGGGGAGCGAGGTTCTGGTGGAGGACAAGCTGTTCGCGACGCTGGATACGACGGTGCGGATCTTGCAGCCGGAGACGCGGCCTCGGGTTCTGGTTTCGGATACGGTGGGGTTCATCAAGCAGTTGCCGCATGATCTGGTGGCGTCGTTCCGGTCCACTCTGGCGGAGGCTCTGGAGGCTTCGCTGTTGCTGTTTGTGGTGGATGCGTCCGACCTGACCTATGAGGCGCAGTTGGAGGTGAGCCGAAGTGTCTTGCGGGAGATCGGGGCGGATGCGGTGCCTTCCCGGCTGGTTCTGAACAAGATGGACCAGATGGATGCGGAGCGGCGGGCTGTTCTGGGGGAGCGGCATCCGGACGGGATTTTTCTGTCCGCGCATGTGCCGGGGGATGTAAGTGCGCTTCGGGAGCGGATCATTGCGTTTTTCGAGGCTGAGATGGTGGAGGATGTGTTGCGGTTGCCTTATGCGCGGCAGGGGTTGATCGGGGAGATTTACGACAGCGTCCGGGTTTTGACAGAGGCGCATGATGAGGAGGGGCGGGTTTTGACGGTGCGTGGGCTGCCGGGGGCGATCGCGCGTTTGCGGCGTGGGCTGGCGGGGCGGTAGTGTTTTTTACGAATTGGGATCAAAGGGTCTGAGACCCTTTGCGGGTTCGGACAGCGCTCGAGCTTTCATGCTGGGGCGGTGTCGTCCTCGATGGCTTCGGAGATGTCTTCGGCTTCGCGCTTCAGGCGGTGGAAGCTGCGGCGGGAGAACGGGAGCATGAAAAGGTAGATCACGCCTGCGGCGGCGAGGGCGCCCCAGGGGTCCGCTACGAGGATGGCGGCGTAGATGCCGGTGCCGAGCATGACGGGCAGGACGTAGGCCGAGGGAACCTTGAAGTTCTTGAAGGACCAGACGGGGAGGGTGGAGACCAGCAGGAGGGCGGTTCCGATCAGGACGATGGCGGAGATTTCCGGGGTATGGGCGAGGGCGTCCAGCCAGTCCATGTGGAGTTTGTGGGCTTCGAGGCCGAGGAAGACGGGGAACAGGACCATGCCGGCGCCTGCGGGGGCGGGGACGCCGGTGAAGAAGCTGTGGGAATATTCCGGTTTGTCTTCGTCGTCCAGGCTGGCGTTGAAGCGGGCGAGACGCAGGGCCATGCAGACGGTGAAGAGGATGCAGGGCACGAAGGCGTAGCGGCCCGTGTGCTGGAGCGACCAGAGATAGAGCAGGAAGGGGGGGGCGACGCCGAAGCAGACGAAATCGGACAGGGAGTCGAACTCCGCGCCGAAGCGGCTGGTGCCACGCAGGAGGCGGGCGATGCGGCCGTCCAGCCCGTCGATACAGGCGGCGATGAGGAGGGCGGCTGCGGATTGTGCGAACTGATGTTCCAGGGCGAAGCGCATGCCGGACAGGCCGGAGCATAGCCCGAGCATGGTCAGGATGTTGGGGATCAGCCGGTTGAAGGAGGGGCCGCGCACGCGGGGGCGGCGGACGCGGCCGATCCGGCGCAGGCGGCGCCGGATGCGGCGTCTTTTCGGGGCGCCGGAGAGGGAGGCTGACATGTCAGAGTTGGGCGATGACCGTTTCGCCGCCGACCATGGTCTGCCCGACGCTGACGCGGGGGACGATTCCGGGGGGGAGATAGATGTCGGTCCGGCTGCCGAAGCGGATGAGGCCGAAGCGTTCTCCGGCTTCGACGCGGGTGTTTTCCTCCACCGAGCAGAGGATGCGGCGGGCGATCAAGCCTGCGATCTGCACGACGCCGATCTGGCGGCTGTCCGGCAGGGTGATGCGGAGTTCATTGCGTTCGTTCAGTTCGGACGCCTTGTCCAGGCTGGCGTTGAGGAACTGGCCGGGGTGGTAGGCGATTTTGGTGACGGTGCCGGCGGCGGGGATGCGGTTGACGTGGACGTTCAGCACTGAGAGGAAAGTGGCGACGCGCCAGACGGGGTCCGTTCCCATGTCGAGTGCTGCCGGGGGGGCGACGAGTTCGACCGAGGTGACGCGGCCGTCGGCGCTGGCGACCACGAAGTTGCCGCCGAAGGGGGGAATGCGCTTCGGATCGCGGAAGAAGTACAGGCAGAAGCCGAAGAATGCGGCGCCGAGATTGCCGACGAGGCGGGTGATGCGCCAGGGCGTGGCGCGGCCCAGCACCGTTACCGCTGCCGCGGCCAGGAGGAAGGGGCGCGCGGCGCGGTGCGGCGGCGACAGTACGAATTTGAACGACTGGATCAGCGACATGATGGCCGATTCATGGCGCTTGCGTGGTGTGGGGTCAAGCGGGAGTGTCAGGCGGGTTCCATGATTCGTCGTTTCAGGGCGCGTATTCCTCTGGCGGGAGTGAGGGGGAGGGCTGCGTAGATGTCTTTCCGGGCGATGATGATGTGGACGCCGGAGAGGCGGGCGAGGTGTGCGATGCGGTCTATCATGCGGGCGGGGCGGCGTTTGAGGGTGAGGCCGAGGGGGGGGAGGGCGAGGGCGCCGGTGATGGTTTCGGCGCGGAACATCGCGTCTGCCAGCAGGCGTTCGATCTGGCGTACGGAGAAGGGGGTTCCGAAGCCGAAGGGGGTGGATTCGCTTTGTGCCCAGAAGCCTGTGCGGCTGGGGAGGACGAGGATGAGGTGGCCGTCATCCGCCATGACTTTCCAGGCGGCGCGAAGCAGGTCCTTGGGGTCTTTGGCGAATTCGAGGGCGTGGATGGCGAGGACGGCGTCCATGCAGAGATCGTCGAAGGGGAGGGTGCGTTCGTCCACGGTGCAGTCGAAATCGCGGCGTGCATTTTGCGTGCCGGTCATGGGGATCTGGTTCAGGCGGGCGGAAAGGGTTCTGGCACCGGTTTGGGCGAGCGGGGCGAGGTAGGGGCGCGTGTAGCCGAGGCCGAGGATGCGGCGGCCTGTGCTGGGGGGGAGGAGGGGAGCGAGGCGGTCCGTCAGCAGGGTTGTGGCGAGGCGGCCCTTGGGGGTGTCGTAGAATTCGGCTGCGGTAGTGAAGGGGTGATCGGTGCTGGTGCGCCGGGGGGCTGTTGCGGGAGCAGCGGGGCGTCTGATCGAGGGGAGAAGGCGGATCACGCGGGATGCTCGTAACGGTTGTGGTGAGTGCATGGATATAGTGAGAAAGCCGGGTGAGGCTAGACGTGGTTTCAACCTTTCGGGTGTTGGGGGCGTTGGCGGGATAGGGTTCGCACATGAGGAAGGGAGTTTGAGATGGGGCTGGATGTGACGCCGATACCGGTTTTGTCCGACAATTATGCGTGGTTGCTGCGATGCGGCGAGACGGGCGCGCAGGCTGTGCTTGATCCGGGGGAGGCCGGGGCGGTGCTGCGGGGGGTGACGGGGGAGGTGGGGTTGATTCTGCTGACGCATCATCATGTGGACCATACGGGCGGGGTGGATGTTTTGCGGGATCGTTGGGGGGCGAAGGTGGCGGGGCCGAAATCGGAGGCGGGACGGTTGCCTCGGCTGGATATCGGTCTATCGGACGGGGATCGGGTTGAGGTGGGGGTGTGCTCCGGGGTGGCGATGCTGACGCCGGGTCATGCGGACGGGCATCTGTCCTATTATTTCGAGAGGGCTGGGGCGTTGTTCACGGGGGATGCGCTGTTCAGCCTGGGGTGTGGGCGGTTGCTGGAGGGGACGGCGGCGGAGTTGTATCATAGTTTGCACCGGTTCGATGCGTTGCCGGATGAGACGCGGGTTTATGCGGGGCATGAATATACGCTGGGCAATGCGCGGTTTGCCTTGCATGTGGACCCGGAGAATCAGGCGTTGCGGCGGCGGGTTGCGGAGGTTGAGGCGTTGAGGGCGCGGGGGGTGTCGACGTTGCCGGTGACGCTGGGGGAGGAGCGGGCGACCAATCCGTTCTTGCGGGCGCGGGATGTGGCGGCATTCGCGGCGCTGCGGGCTGAGAAGGACCGGTTTTGAGATGCGGTTGTATCATAGTGTTTTAAGCCCGTTTTCGCGCAAGGTTCGGGCGGCGGCGGTTCTGCTGGGGCTTCGGGAGCGTCTGGTTCTGGAGACCGGGGAGCCGGGGGTGATTCCGGATGTGGTGAAGCGGATCAATCCGTTGGGGAAGATCCCGGTTCTGGTGCTGGATGATGGGCGGGTGCTGTATGATTCGCCGGTAATTGCGGCGTATCTGGATCATGTGGCTGGGGGTGGGCTGATTCCGGTGGGGGAGGGGCGGTTCGAGGCATTGCGTCTGGAAGCTTTGGGGGATGGGCTGGCGGAGGCCGCGGTGTTGTGGCGTCGGCTGGGGGTGCAGGGGGAATCTGATGCGGTGAAGGCGCATGTGTGGTCCGGGATCGAGCGGGGTGTGGCGGCGCTGGAGGAGGATGTGCCGTCGGGTGAGGTGCATGTTGGAACGATCGCGATTGTCTGTGCGCTGGAGTATCTGATTTTGCGTGGGATCTGGGCGGAGTGGCCGGAGCGGTATCCGAAGCTTGGGGCGTGGTTCGCGGAGATGGGACGGATGCCGTGTCTGGCGGCGACGCGTGCCGCGTAGGAGATGAAGGGAGCGTAAAGCTGCCCTTCTTTTCAGATCAGGCGTTGAGACCTGGCGTTCAGGGATAATGGCAGTTGTTGTTTGCGTGATGGTGTAGGGCCGTTCGTGATTATGCACGCAGGGGATATTCGGCCCACGAATTGATCGTTCGGTGTTTCTGCTGGCCGGTTCTGGGTCTGGTATCGGTTCACCATCTGAAATAGGCCGATGAGATCCGCATTTATAGCTGTAATCAAAAGAACAAAATGGCGGATTACAGGAACTTTTTTGCAAAAAAAATCTCATCAAATTATTTTGAATCCCGAGTGGAAAATTTATTTTCTTTACAAATTTATATAAATATTATAATAAATTAATTCAATATTATTTCAAAATTAGATTTTTGGGAAAAAAAAGAAATAAATGAGGATTTGTATTTTGTGTATTACTATTATTTCCACACGGGATGAACATGAGCGGTAGGAGAGGGCTGAACCAAACCATTCATTTTTTATTTTAATAATGTTAACGCCATATATCTTATTTATAATGGCGAATGACTTATTGAAAGTCTCGCGATATCGAGGATTTTTGTCGATGACTTCGGGGATTACCTATATCTGGACGGGTGCTGACGGGACGACGAACTGGAACGACCCCAAGAATTGGGGAATTGCGGACAGCGACAAGAATGTGACCGCAGCAAATGCCGTTCCAGGTTCGAATGATTCGGTGGTTGTCATGAGCGGTAATTCGCTTAATCAGGCGGGTTATACGTATAACGGCAGCGCAAACGACATGAATAATGCCGTCAAGAATACGACGCCTGCGTTGAGTGGCAGTAATGGCGTGACGGTGACCAATGTGACGATGGGAACGAATGTTACATTGGCGACCGGCAGCACGCCGTTTACCGTGACGGGGACGTTTCAGGACGGAAAAAGCGCAGGGTTCACGAATGCGCAGGGCGGTGGATATACGCTGACCGGCACAAATATCCACCTTGTGCATCTGGTCTGGGGCACGGGCGGGAACGTGACCTATGGTTCAGGCAGCACGCTGGCGAATGTGAATGTGGATTGGATGAGCGGGGCCGGGCAGAACGGGTCTGGTAATAATTCGACCATTACCGTCACGCAGGGGTATGATGTTGACAGTAGTGGTAATCCGTCTTTTGCCAATGGGAAGAACGGAAACAATAATTTCAACGTCAAATATGGCAGTAACGCGCAGAAGCGGTATCCCGGTTCCTGTTTTCTGGCTGGCAGCCTGATCCGGACCGTGCGTGGGGATGTTGCGGTCGAGGAGATCGGCGCATCTGACAGTGTGGTTGCGATTGTTGACGGGGTGGAGGTTGCGCGGCCTGTGGTGCGGGTCGGACGCTCACGTGTTACCGTGAATACGGCGCTTTATGGGGATGAGGCGCAATATCCGGTCCGGATTGCGCGTGAGGCGATTGCGGAAGGGCGTCCGGACCGGGATTTGCTGGTGACGCCGGAGCATTGCCTGCTGATCGACGAGCGGTTCGTGCCGGTTCGGATGCTCGTGAACGGGATGTCGATCCGGTATGAAACGTCGATCGTTTCCTATGATCATTATCATGTCGAGACGGTTGGGCATTCGGTCATCGTGGCGAATAATCTGCTGACCGAGAGCCATCTGGATACGGGGCGTCGCCATGTCGTGCATGAGGACGAGACGGTTGTGCGCCTGAATGCCAGGGCGTTGAACTGGGCCGATGATGCGGCGGCGCCGCTGGATGTCAGTCGTGCGTTTGTCGAGCCGCGATTTCGTGCGTTAGAGAGGCGGGCGCTTCGTGACGGGTTCGAGGCAATAGAGGAAACGCGGGCTTTGACGGAGGAGTCTGATCTGCATCTGGTCATGCCTGGTGGGCAGGTGCTGCGTCCGTCGCGCCGGGATGACGCGTGCGTTGTCTTTACGGTTCCGGCGGCTGTTTCACGGGTTCGTGTCGTGTCTCGTGCGTCGCGTCCGAGTGATACGATCGGTCCGTTTGTCGATGATCGTCGGCGGCTTGGTGTGCTGGTTGGGGCTGTGACACTGTCCGATGCCGAGGGGGTACGCGAGATCGGGTCTCACTTGGTGGATCATGCGGTTGAGGGGTGGTCCGTGCCTGAGCAGGGCAAGTGCCGCTGGACGGATGGCGATGCCGTGCTGGAACTGGGGATGGCCGGGTCTGGAACCTTGTCGATCCAGATTCTGGCGGGTGGCCCGTATCACCTGCATGATGAAGTTGCTGTGCCGCAGCGCGCCCTGTTGCATGCGGGCTGAGGGAAGTGCGGCCGGTTCCGTAGGCTGGCCGCATTTGGTGTCATGTGCCGGAGCCGGGTTGGGGGGAGCCTCCGGCCCGGTTTTTTATGCGCTGCCGGGTTTTTTTGACGGTCAGTGGGTGTGGCCGAAGATGATGAGTTTCAGGGCTTCGGCGCCGACGCCTACGACGAGGACGCCGGCGGCCCAGAGGCCGACGAACCAGAGGGTTTTTTGCAGGGCGTTGCCTGGTTTCGGCTCCGGGTTCGTCATGGCTTTCCGCCTTAGTGGTAGTGTTGTTCGGCGGTGACTTTGCCGCGAAACACGTAATACGAATAGATCGTGTAGGTGATGATCACCGGGAGCAGAAACATGGTTCCGGCGAGCAGGAAGGCCTGGCTGCTGGGGGGGGACGAGGCCTGCCAGATGGTGATCGAGGGGGGGACGATATAGGGCCAGATATTGATGCCCAGGCCCGTGAAGCACAGGAAGAACCATCCGAGCGTGCAGAGGAACGGCAGGACGTGGACGTCCGTGCGGCGCAGGCTGTAGATCAGGATGGCGCCGAGGACCAGCAGGAAGACCGGGACCGGGGCGACGAGGACGATCTGGGGCCAGACGTCCCATTTCTGCATGTAGGTGGCGTGAAGCTGGGGCGTCCAGTAGCTGACGGCGAGGATCAGCAGGAACATGGCGCCTGTGAGCGGCATGGCGACCTTTCGGAAGGTGTCGTGCAGTTCGGTTTCCGTACGCCAGACGAGCCACGTCGCGCCGAGCAGGGCGTAGCCTACGGTGACGGAAAAGCCGCAGAACAGGGCGAAGGGTGTGAACCAGTCCAGCGGGCCGCCGACATAAACGTTGTTCTTGACGGGGATGCCCTGGATGAGTGTGCCGAGGATGATGCCCTGTGCGAAGGAGGCGACGATGGAGCCGGCGCAGAAGGCGTTATCCCAGAGTTTCTGGCTGAGGGCGCTGTGCATCTTGAAGCGGAATTCGAAGGCGACGCCGCGCAGGATGAGGGCGAGCAGCATGAACAGGATCGGCAGGTAGAGGGCCGGGAGGATGGTTCCGTAAGCGACGGGGAAGACGCCGTAGAGGGCGGCGCCGCCGAAGATCATCCAGGTTTCGTTACCATCCCAGACGGGGGCGACGGTGTTGACCATCGTGTTGCGATGGTCGTGGTTGCGTTCCCCGAGGAAGAGGATGCCGATGCCGAGATCGAAGCCGTCGAGGACGACGTAGATCAGGATGGCGGTGGCGGCGAGGACGGCCCAGACGACCGGGAGCCAGAACGCGGTATCGGTCATGTCTGGGTTACTCCGCCATGCCGTGGTGGGGGGTGTGGGAGGCTTGTGTGAGGCCGGCGGCGCGATGGGGTTCGTGCTCGTCCGGGCCTTGTTCGCCGGGGTGTGGTTCCTGTCCGAAAGCGCGGAAGAGGATTCCGATGCCTGCGACGAAGACCACGAAATAGACCAGGACGAAGCCGGTCATGGAGGCGGCCATGTTGGGCAGGGCGATGGGGGAGACGCTGTCCGCCGTGCGCATCAGGCCGTAGACCGTGAAGGGCTGGCGGCCGACTTCGGTGGTGGTCCAGCCGCAGAGCAGGGCGATGAAGCCGGATGGCCCCATGATGATGGCGGATCTGAGCAGCAGGCTGTTGGTGTAGAACGTGCCGCGCCAGCGCAGGAACAGCGAGAAGAAGCCGAGCACGGCCATCAGCATGCCGATGGCGACCATGATGCGGAAGCTGAAGAACACGATGAAGGAGGGCGCGCGGTCCTGCTTCGGGTAGTCCTTGAGGCCTGGCACCTTACCGTTGAGGCTGTGGGTGAGGATCAGGGAGCCGAGGAGGGGGATCTGCACCTTGTAGCGTGTGGTTTCGGCCTGCATGTCCGGGATGCCGAACAGGATTTCGGGGGCGTGGTCTTCCGAGATCCAGTCCCCTTCCATCGCGGCGATTTTCGCGGGCTGGTATTCCAGCGTGTTCAGGCCTTGCGTGTCGCCTGCGAGGATTTGCAGGGGGGAGACGATGGCCGCCATCCACATGGCCATCGAGAACATGACGCGGACGGCTTCGGAGGCCTGCGTGCCGCTGCGTTTGGCTTTCAGCAGGTGCCATGCGCCGACGGCGCCGACCACGAAGGCGACACAGAGGAAGGCGGCCAGCCCCATATGTACGAGGCGATAGGGGAAGGAGGGATTGAAGACGATCTGGAGCCAGTCTTTCGGCAGGAAGCGACCTGTGGCGGCATCTATGATGTAGCCGCGCGGGGTTTGCATCCAGGAGTTGGATGCCAGGATCCACGACATCGAGATGAGGGTGCCGATGGAGACGAGGCAGGTGGCGGCGAAGTGGAGGCCTTTGCCGACGCGGTTGAGGCCGAACATCATGACGCCGAGGAAGCCGGCTTCGAGGAAGAAGGCGGTCATGACTTCATAGGCGAGCATCGGGCCGAGGACCGGGCCTGCCTTTTGGGAGAACTGGGACCAGTTGGTGCCGAATTCGTAGGACATGACGAGGCCGGAAACGACGCCCATCGCGAAGACGACGGAGAAGATTTTCAGCCAGTATTTGAACAGGTCGAGGAAGACGGTGCGCCCGGTTTTGAGCCATGCCCCTTCGAGAACGGCGAGATAGGCGGCGAGCCCGATGGAAAATGCGGGAAAGACGATGTGGAACCCCACCGTGAACGCGAACTGCATTCGCGCGAGGTGGTAGGCTGAGAAGAACGACATGGCGGTCTCTGGCCTTCTGTTAGGGCTGTGAGGCGCCCGGTCTCCGATCGGGAAGGGGCGATCACGATCATGTGTGATGGGAGAGTGGTTTAGTCCTCTTTTCCAGAATCGCAAGGCTGGAGCGTGCGAAGTGGCTTTCAGGGTTGCGTTAAGTGTATGTCAAACATTTTTGTGAGGGGGGTTGCGCCTATGAGAATCTGGCCGTTCCGGAGGGTTAGAGGGAGTGAGAGGGTCTGGTTTTCGCGCAGGGGAAGGCGGCCGAGCATCGATTGGATCCGTTCGCGTGTAGTGTCATCGAGATGGGGAGCGATCGTGCCGAACCAAGTGGTTGCGGCTTCGGGGAGGCCGGTGATCTGGAGGGTGGCGCGTCCGTCCTGTTGGGGCGTGGTGGTGAGGGTGCCGGCGAGGGTGAAATGGAGGGGGCCGGTTTGCAGGGTGGCGTTCTGGATGAGGATTTTCTGGAAGGTTTGATCTGTGCCGGTGGTGGGGGCGGTGCCTGCGAGAGTGAGGGCGAGGTTTTGTGTGGGCCAATGGTGGAGCCATGCCGGGAGCAGGGGGATGGTGAGGGTAGGGGCGTTCAGGGTGAGGGCGAGGCGGGTCTGATCCGGGGGGGCATCCGGGTGGAGGAAGAGGGTGCCTGTGGGGGCGAAGAGGGTGACGGCGTTTTCCTGTCCGTTCCGGTTCCAGGCGAGGGAAAGTGTTTGGCTGGTGAAAGGGAGGGTGTGGTTGTTCGGAATGATGCGTGTGCTGGTGGCTGTGGCGTTCAGGGTGAGGGTGGAGGTTGAGAGGGCTAGTGCGTGCTGGCCGGGGACGGAGAGGGCGAGCGTTGTGGGGTGGAGGGGGGAGAGCGACAGGGTGAGGGTGTGGGCGCCCCAGGCGAGTGTTGTCCGGGGGGTTTTATGGGTGAGACGCGGGTTTTCCAGCGTAAGGGTGGCGGTGAAGGGCCAGCCGCCTGGGGTCTGACGGGTGCAGGATGTGGCCCAGCCGGTGGTGCCTAGGGTCTGGCGGGTAGTGGCGAGTTGCTCGCGTAGTCTGGTTTCGGCGTGGAGCCAGAAGAGGCGATCGAGACCGGCGAGAAGAATACAGGCCGTCAATGCCAGTGTTGCGATCTGTAACGGGCGGATTCGCATGGGTTTTTCTTTGCCGATATTGGTTTGTCCACAGGTGGGCGGTGAATAGGGCGTGTGTGGTGGGCGTATTGGGGGGATGAAAAGTGGGACGGGGGGAAGGCGTGTACGATGGCGGAAGGGGACGGTTGAGAATGGCGGAATTTGGCCGGTCTGGCGTGCTTGGAGCAAGGTGGGGCGAGGCTGTGGAGGGGATGTTGGGAAAGTTTTTTTCCCGGCGGCAAGGCGCTGATTCTGTCGGGTTTATTGGGATTTCTGTGGATGATCCGGATGTATGCCCACAGAGTTGTCCACAGGGTGGGGTTGACGGGGGAACAGGCTGTGTGTGGAGGCGAGTTCGTCCCATGCGTGCTGGATGGCGTCCGTCAGGGCGGTGCGGCCCTGAGGGGCCTGGATCGGGGGGCCGATGACGATCCGGAGAGTTCCGGGGCGTTTGAGGAAGGCGTTTCGGCCCCAGAACAGCCCGGAATTGGTGGCGATGGGGAGGATGGTGGGGGCGTGTTTCGCCATGGCGACGATGCCGGGCTGGAGTTTGACGCGTTCTCCGGGGGCGGTTCGGGTGCCTTCGGGGAAAATGATGATCTGGCGGTTGTCGGCGATGGCGATTTCGGTGTGGCGGAGGAGGCTGCGGAGGGCTTTTGCGCCGGCGAGGCGTTCGATGGGGATCATGCCGGAGAGCAGCAGCATGGGGCCGACGAGGGGAAGGCGGAGGAGTTCCTGCTTCATGATGTAGGCGGGGCGTGGGACGAGGTTCATCCAGACCAGGGTATCGTAAGCGGATTGGTGCTGGGAGGCGATGAGGCAGGGTTGCGTGCCGGTGAGGTGTTCCTGGCCGGTGATTTCGAGTGTGATGCCGCAGATATGCTGGAGGCCCTTGAGGGTGGCGGCGGTCCAGCGTTGGGCGTAGCGGAGGGCGCGATCCTGTTTTCTGGCCTGATTGCCGGAGAGGCGGATGGGGAGGGCGCCGATGCCCATGAGGAGGGTCAGGATGACAAAGTAGAGGTTGAACGCCAGGGCGCGCAGCAGAATCATCGTGACCCCATGCTGGTGGGAGAGGTGGTTCGCGGAGGGGCTTGCTGACCAGAAAACGGCGGTGCTGGCAAGGTCAGATGAGGGCGTTGCCGCGGGAGAGGCCGAGCCAGGCGCCGATCAGCTTGTCGTATTCGCGGATGAGAAGGTGGATGGTGGTGGGGGATGTGGGGCGGAGGAGGGCCGGGGGGCGGACGGGGTAGCCTGAGAATTGCACGTTCGGGGCGGCGCGCTGCATGTCCAGTATGGCGCGGCGGAGGTGGTATCCGGCGGTGACGATGAGGACGGTGTGGAGGTTGTGACGGCGGGTCCAGTCCGCGACTTCCATGGCGTTGCCGAGGGTGGTGACGGCGTGGCGGCCGAGGGCGATGCGGTCTGGCGGGATGGTGGTGTTTGGGGAGGGAGAGAGTTGGGCGATAGTGGCGTGGGGGCCGACGCCGCTGATGAGGAGTTGTCGGGCGTATCCCTGGTGCATGAGGGTGAAGGCGGTTTCGATACGGTTTTGGCCGCCGGTGAGGACGGCGATGCCGTCGCAATGGGGTGGGGGCGGGGGGGATCTGAGGGCGTCGAGCGTGAAGGCGGCGAGGCCCGCGCACCACAGGGTGGGCAGGGCGAGGATCAGGATGGCGGGCAGGAGGTGTTTGAGGCGGGGCATCAGATGAGGCGTCTGAGCCAGAGTCGGACGCTGAATTGCGCGGTGGCCCAGCCGATCAGCCCGGCGGCGACGGGGAGGAGGCCGAGCGCCCACATGAGCGGGGTGGGGAGGAGGGCGCTGTGCCAGTCCGGCGTGAAGGTGGTGATGCCGGAGAGGGGGGCCGCGAGCCGGGCGAGGGTGAGGAGCGCTGCCCAGGAGAGGGCGGTGCCGACGATGCCGCCGGTGAGGCCGAGGATGAGGCCGCGCCGGGCGACGAGGGCTGCGATGTATCCGTCCGGTGCGCCGAGGCTGTGGACGATTTCGACGGGTTCGCGCCGGGCCTGGAGTGTGCTGCGGACGGCGAGGCCGATGACGGTGATGGCGATGATGGCGACGACGGCGACGATGGCGAGGGCGCAGGCGCGGAGGCTGGCGCAGAGCAGGGCGAGGCGGTCGGACCATTTTGCGTCCGTTTCGACGGCGGCGTCCGGGGCGAGGGCCTGGATGGTGGTGACGAGTTCCGTGGGTGGGGTGGTGGCGGTGTGGTGGAGTTCGATGACGCCGGGCATGGGGAGGGCGCTTCCGTCCGCCCTGCCGATCCAGGGGGCGAGGATCTGGCGGAGTTCGGTTTCGGGGATGATTTTCGTGCTGGTGACGGCGGGGAGGTGGCTGATTTTTTCGGCGAGGGCGGGGGTGGCGCGGCTGTCCGGGGTTTCGACGGTGATGAGGTCGTTCGTGGTGGAGAGCCAGCGTTGGGCGAGCAGGGTTGTGGAGGTCGCACCGCCGAGGGCGATTCCGGCGAGGAAGGTCATGCCCAGCACGACGATGAAGAGGGCGCGATCCGGCAGGGCGCGGCGAAGGGCGAGGACGTCCCGGGCGGAGGGATTGCTCATGCCCGGGGGTCTTTCGGGGGTGTTTCGAGGAGGCTGCCATTGCCCTGGAGGTGGATGGCGCGGGCGGGATGGGTGTGGACGAGGGCGTCGTTATGGGTGGCGACGATGATGGTGGTGCCGAGGCTGCTCATGTCGTGGAACAGGTTGATCAGGCGGTGGGCCTGTGTGGCGTCCAGCGCGTTGGTGGGTTCGTCCGCCAGCAGGAGGTCCGGGCGTTTGACGAGGGCGCGGGCGATGGCGACGCGTTGCTGTTCGCCGCCGGAGAGGCCTTTGGGGGAGCGTTTTTCGAGATGGGCGATGTTGAGCCAGGTGAGGATGGCGGTGACTTCCGCGCGGATGATGTGTTCGGGGGTGCGTTCCAGGCGGAGGGGGAGGGCGATGTTGTCGAAGACGGAGATGTCGCTGAGGAGCCGGTAGTCCTGATGGACGACGCCGATGCGGCGGCGGAGGCGGGCGCTGGCGGTTCGGCCGAGGGAGGCTGTGTCGGTTCCGAGGATTTCGAGGCGCCCCTGCGTGGGGCGGAGGGAGAGGTGCAGCAGGCGCAGGAAGCTGCTTTTGCCCGCGCCCGAGGGGCCGAGCAGCCAGCGGAAGCCGCCTTGCGGGACGTCCAGCGAGGCGTGGTTCAGGACGGGTCTGGCGCCGGCCTGGCCGAAGGAGAGATCACGCAGGTGGATCACGGGTGATGTGTCCGTATTGGTGGCGTTGGCGGGGCGTTGGGTGTAGTCACGATCGGTCCTGGGCGGTGTTTACCGTTCATTAACAGTGGGATGGTATCAAGGTGCAGGTGGCTGCGATTCGGGTGGACGGTTTCCATCTGGGCGAGTTGGCGAGGCTGCCGTCAAGATGTCCGTCCGTATAAACCGTTTTTGGGTTGCCCTGATTTTCGATGCGAATTCATTGTCCTTCCTGTGGGGTTGTTTACGAGATCCCTGATATTCTGGCGGTGCGGCCGCAGTCTTTGAAATGTGCGTGTTGCGATGCGGTCTGGCGGCATGAGGGCGTGCCGGAGGGGGAACTGGCTGCCCGTGACGGGGCGGTGGCCGAGCCTGTGGTGTGGCCTGAGCCGCCAGAGCCTGCGTGGAACGATCCACCGCCCGAGGAGGACGGGCTGTTTTCTGTCATGCTGGAGCATGAGCGGGACCGGGAGGTGACGGCGCGGGCCGTGGCGCTGGTCAATCGGCCGTCGCCCGAGAGCCATGCGACGCTGGGCGGGGCGGCGAACTGGACTGTGGCGTGGATGGTGACGGGGGCGCTGGTTCTGGGGGCGACCGTGGCGATCTGGCATTCCCATGCGACGCTTGTGCAGATCTGGCCGCCATTGGGGCGTTTGTTCGGGTGAGAACAGTTACATGTTGCGGGCAGCGAGGGCCGAAAGGGTGGCGCCGATGGCGGCGAGGGCCATGAGGAGGATGCCGTCGAAGATCAGGGAGGAGGGGGTGAGGAGGTGCCCGCCGATGCTGATCTCGTGCGGGATGGTGCCGACGACGTGGTTCATGACGTCGTGGGCCTGGGGGTCCGTATTGGGGAGGCTGGTGGTGATGGCGCCGATGATGTGGGGCAGGATGGCCCAGCCGATGCCGAGGATGAGGAGCAGGGGGGCGAGGAGTTCGGCGATCTGCTGTGCGAAGTAGAACAGGAAGTAGCAGACGGACCAGAGGGCCATGCGGATGACGGCCGCGACGGGGAAGGCGCCCGACTCGGTGCGGGCCTGTGTCATGCGGCTGGTGAAGGAGCGGGGCGGCGTATCCATGGAAACCTCGTGCTGCGGGGGTGTCGGGGGTTGGATGGCGGATGGTGTGTGAGGGAATATGTCTGTTGAGGTAGCGGTCGGGGGCGGGGAATGCAATCTTGGCGGCATGAGCGAGACTTGCATGAGCGGGACTGGCATGAGCGGGACTGGCGACGATGTTCGGGATGATGGGGCCGGGGACGGGGGGCGCTGTCTGCTGGTGGATTTGGGCGGGGCGATGTTCGGGGTTCCGTTTTCGGCCGTGGGGCGGATCGTGAAGGGGTGTTGGGGGGCGATGCCGGTTGTGGGGTCCGGGCCTGATGGGGTGGTGCTGAGTGGGGCGGTGCTGGGGTTGGGGGCGGTGCAGGGTGTTGCGTATGCCGTGGTGGATCTGGCGGCGCTGGTGGGGCGGGTGCGGGGGCGTGGCGCGGGTGTGATGCTGTGTCTTTCGGAGGCGCGGGTTGCGTTGCGGGTGGATATGGTTTCGGACGTTCTGCCGGACGGGGCGGGCGTGGATATGCTGGATCTGGCTGGTTTGCTGGAGGGTTTGCTGTGACGATTGCGTCTCGTCTGTTGGCCGGGTTTGCGGTGGGTGTTCTGTTGCTGGTTCTGGTGGGGGGGTATGCGCTCTCGCAGATCCGGGAGGAGCGGTATGAGACCGCGCAGATCGTGCAGCGGGACTTTCATTTCTATCAGGAGCTGGACCGGGTCCGGGATGCGCAGGGCAAGCTGGTGGCGCGGCGTCTTTCGATCATGTCACGCTATTATACGGGGGAATTGCGGGATAATCCGGCGCGGCTGGAAGCGACGATTACGGAGTGGCGTGAGGAGGCGGCGCGGACGAATGCGGTTCTGCATGATGCGGGGGTGGGGACGGCGCTGGCGAGCCAGGACAGCATGACGGCGGAGCGGCGGGCGCGGTATCATGATGTGGCGCAGACCTTGGCGCGGATTCTGGATGTCCTGCATCGGACGGAGGGGGACGCGGAGCGGGTTTTCACGGCCATCCGGGTGGGGGACGGTGTGGGTGTGCAGAGCGATACGCGGTTGCTGGAGGTGCAGGAGGCGCAGCTTGACGGGCTGCTGTCGGCCGCGGGGGTTTCGCTGGAGCGGGCGGTGCGCGCGGGGCAGGATGCGAGCGGGGAGATGTATGAGTTTTCCCGGCGTTCGCTGATTGCGGTGCTGGTGATGGCGGTGATGGTTGCCGTGGTGGTGACGTTCTGGACGCGGCATTCGATTCTGGCGCCGCTGAACTCGATTTTGCGGGCGATGGAGCGTGCGGGGCAGGGGGATCTTTCGGTTCGGGCGACGGGGAGCCAGCGCATCCGGGATGAGCTTTCGCGCCTGGCGGAGGGGTTGAACCGGATGATCGACGGGTTGGCGGATATCGCGGGGCAGAGCCGGCTGGTGACGCAGGATCTGGATCAGGCGGTGGCGACGATGCATGCGGCGGCGAAGGCGCAGACGGCGCGGATCGAGCGGCAGTTCGGGGCGGTTCGGGAGACGACGGCGACGGTGGATGAGATTACACGGTCCGGCGAGGAGATCAGCCGGAATGCGCATGATCTGATCGAGCGGGCGCGTGGGGCGATCGACATGTCCGGCGGGGGGCGGGAGGCGATGGTGCAGAACGCGCGGGCGATGAGCGGCATCGAGACGGGTGGGGAGGCGCTGGCGCGGAACATCGCGGATCTGTCCGAGCGGACGGAGGCGATCGGGGAGATCGTGGCGACGGTGACGGATCTTTCGGAGCGGTCTCATCTGCTGGCGTTGAATGCAGCGATTGAGGCGGCGGCGGCGGGGGAGCATGGGCGGTCTTTCGGGGTGGTGGCGTCCGAGATGAAGATACTGGCGGACCAGTCCCGCGAGGCGACGCGGCATGTGCGGGTGATTCTGGGGGAGGTTCAGCGCGGGATTGCTCTGGCGGTGACGTTGACGGAGGAATCGAGCAAGCGGGTGGCGGCGGGGCGCAATCAGGCGGAGGTGGCATCCGGCGCGATCGCGCGGCTGGCGGGGAGCATCGAGGCGAGCGTGCTGGCGTTTCAGGAGATCGTGGGATCGACGGGGCAGCAGCAGGTGGGGATCGTGCAGGTGATGCAGGCGCTGAACCGGATCGAGCAGGACAGCCTGGAGGCGACGGGCGGGACGCGGGAGCTGGACGAGGCGGCGGCGACACTGGGGGCGCTGTCGCGGCAGATGCTGGTGCTGACGCAGCGTTATCGGGTCTGACGGTTTGTGATGGATGCGCTGGAACGGGAATTGCTGGCGGTTTTCGAGGGGGAGTTCCAGGGGCATGTGCGGGCTGTACGGGGGGTGTTGGCGCGGGAGGGGATCGATCAGGCCGCGTTGAGGGAGGTGTTTCGGCGGATACATTCGCTGAAGGGGGCGGCGCGGGCGGTGGGACGGCGGGAGCTGGAGGCGCTGGCGCATGGTCTGGAGACGGTGCTTCAGGAGATGTTGCGGCGTGAGGTTGTGGTGGGGGCGGCGGAGCGGGCGGGGATTTCCGGGCGGCTGGATGCGATCGAGGCTTTGGGCGTGGTTGCGGCCGGGGAAGAGGACGGTGGGAGGGAGCCGGATGCCGGCGGCGGAGAGGAGGAGCGGTATGTGCAGGTTCCGCAGTCCCGGCTGGAGGGGTTTGCGGCGGGGTTGCGGGCGTTGAGTGCGGCGATCGAGGCGCAGGAGCGGGCGTGGGGGGAGCTTGAGGCGGTGTTTCCGGTGCGGGGGCGGGTGCCTTCGGGGGTGGAGGGGCGGAAGTTGCGGGCGCTGGCGGCGATCCGGCGGAACCGGGATCTGTCGGCCAATCGGCTGAGTGTGGCGCTGGAGCGGTTGCAGGCGGATGTCCGGTTCGCGGCGCTGGTTCGGGTGGGGGATGTGTTCGGGCCGTGTGCGGCGATGGTGCGGCGTCTGGGGCAGGAGTTGGGGCATGAGGGGGGGATTGGCATCCGGCTGGATGGGATGGAGCTGGAGGCGGACCGGCATAGTGTTCAGGCGTTGCGCGACCCTGTCTTGCAGGTTTTGCGCAATGGGCTGGCGCATGGGGTGGAGGCGCCGGCGGTGCGGGCGCGGGCCGGGAAGCCGGGGGTGTTGCGGATCGTGGTTGCGGTGCGGGTGGAGGGTGGGTGTCTGGTTGTATCGGTTCGGGATGACGGGTGTGGGCCGGATCTGGCGGCGATCGAGGCGCGGGGGAGGGGTTTGGGCATGATCGGTGCGGGGGAGGTGACGCGGGAGCGGGTTCTGGCCTGTGTGTTCGAGGCGGGGTTTTCGACGCGGCGGGTTGTGGACGATCTGGCGGGACGGGGGTTTGGGCTGTCCATCGTGGCGGATGCGGTGCGTCGGCTGGGCGGGGGGGTGGAGATGCGTGAGGGTGGGGTGTGGGAGGAGGGCGTGCCGTGCGGGACGGAAGTGGTGATGCGGGTGCCGTTGCCGCGACGGCCGCGCAATTTGCTGCTGGTTCAGGCGGCGGGGCAGTCGGTCGGGATTGACGGGGGGGCGGTGGTTCGGCTGTTTCGGGCCAGGGGCGGGGATTTTGTGCGGGTCGGGGGGCGGGACTGTTTGATGTTGCCGGCAGAGACGCGGGAGGCGGTGCCGCTGGAGAGGCTGGGCGTGCTGATCGGGGGACATGCGGCGGCCGTGATGCCGGAGGAGGGGTGGCTTGCGGTGTGTGTGCGGCATGGGGAGGCGATGCGGGTGTTGATCGTGGACCGGATCGTGGATGCGGGGGTGTTTCTGGTGGAGGATGCACGTGTGCCGGGGCTGGATGTGGGGCTGGTGCCGGAGATCTGCTGGCCGTTCGAGGATCGTCCGGCGCTGGTTCTGTCTCTGGAGGGGGTATTCGGGCGGGTGGTTGTCGGGAAGCATGTGCTGGTGGTGGATGATTCCGCGACGATCCGGGAAGGGGTGCGGGCGGCGTTGCGGGGGGCGGGATATGAGGTGACGGTGGTGGCGGATGGGTGTGCGGCGTTGGACATTTTGCGGCGGGTGCGGTTCGATTGTGTGGTGTCGGATCTAGAGATGCCATGTCTGGACGGGATCGGGCTTCTGGCGGCGATGGCGGGGGATGAGGCTTTGGCGTGTGTGCCGGTGGTTGTGATGACGGGGCGTGATGGTGAGAACCGGCTGGGGTTGGGGCCTGTGGCGGGGGCGCGGGCGGTGATTGCGAAGCGGGAGGGCGCGCAGGATGTGGTGGTGGCGACGTTGGGGCGGATTTTTGGAGGGCGGGCATGAGCGAGGCGGTGCCGCATATTCTGCTGGTTGAGGATTCGGCGACGCAGGCCTTGCAGATCCGGCGGCTGCTGGAGCGGCACGGCTTTGCCGTGGAGCGGGCGGAGAGCGGGGAGGTGGCGCTGGAGATGCTGGACCGGGGGGTGCCGACCCGGGCGGTGCCGGATCTGGTGGTGGCGGATTATCATCTGCCGGGGATGAATGGCGGGCAGATGGCGCGGCAGTTCCGCATGAATGCGGCGACGCGGACGATACCGGTGCTGATGCTGACGGAGGATGCGGCGCCGGGGCTGGAGCGGGAGGGGCTGGAGAGCGGGGCGGACGCGTATATTTCCAAGTCCGCGCATCCGGATCTGCTGGTGTTGCGGATACGGGCGTTGTTGCGGGAGGGGTCCGACCTGATTCAGGCGGAGGAGGCGGGGCGGTTCCGGCGGGCGCGGATCGTGATCGTGACGGCGCCTTATGCGGAAGACGAGGACGAGGACGGGTCGTGTGTTCCGGAGCAGGATTCGGAGGGGCCGCATGAGCCGTCGCTGGGGGAGTTGCTGTGGCGGGACGGGCATACGGTGACGACGGTGAGTGCGTCCGACGATCTGGTGGAGGGGGGGTGGCTTGGCGGGGAGGACGGGCCGGATTGCCTGGTTCTGGATCTGGCGGCGGGGATTCAGGACGGGGTTGGGTTTTGCTGGCGGCTGGATGCGCGGCGGCAGGACGTTCTGGAGGCGGGGGGGATTCCGTTCCGCATTCTGGGGATTATCGATGCGGAGCGGTTCCGGCAGGAATCGTCGGCCAGCCTGTTCGAGGCGGGCATTGACGATCTGGTGCCGAGCGACATTGCGCGGGATGTTCTTTCGCTGAGGATCAGGGTTCTGGTGCGGCGGAAGCTGGCGCAGGATGAGTCCCGCCGACTGGAGATCGAGCGGCAGGTGCGTGAGGTTGCGTTGCAGACGGCGCAGAGCGAGGCGCAGGCGATTGCGGCCAAGGCTTCGATGGCGGAGGCTCTGGCGGTGGCGAATGCGCGGCTGATCGAGACGCAGGCGAAGCTGGTGCAGACGGCGAAGATGGCGTCCCTTGGAGAGCTGGTGGCGGGGATTGCGCATGAGATCAACAATCCGCTGGCGTTCACGCTGGCGCATGAGAATACGGTGAGCCGTGCGCTTGAGAAATTGCGGTTGCTGCCGGGGGATGGCAGTGACGAGGCGCGGCGGACGGCGTTGCTGGACCGGGCGGAGGCGCGGATCGGGTCCATGCGGGTGGGGTTGCAGCGGATTCAGAATCTCGTGTTGAGTTTGCGGCGGTTTTCGCGGCTGGATGAGGGAGCGTTTCAGGAGGTGGATGTTCCGGAGTCCATCGAGACGGCGCTTTCGTTGCTGACGCACAAGATCGGGACGGACGTTCTGGTGAACCGGCGGTTCGATGCGCCGCGTCTGTTGTTCTGCCAGCCGGCCCTGATGAATCAGGTGGCGATGAACATCGTTTCCAATGCGATCGATGCGCTGGTGCAGCGCAAGGACGGGCGGCATGGAGGGCAGATCACGATCCGGACGCGGATGGTGGATGAGGGGGATGGGCGGGGGTTGCGGTATGTGATGACGATCGGGGATGACGGGCCTGGAATTCCGGCACAGTTGCGGGCGAGGATTTTCGAGCCGTTCTTCACGACGAAGCCGGTGGGGTCCGGCACGGGGCTGGGGCTTGCGATTGCGTATGGGGTGATCGAGGCGCATGGGGGGTCTATCGTGGTTGGGGATTCTGAGGAGGGTGGGGCGTTGTTTATGGTTTCGGTGCCTGTGACGCTGACGCATGATGGGGCGAGCGTTGTGGCGCCCAAGGGGGACGCCGGAGAGGACGCCGGGGCGGCGCGGGTGCAGGGATGAAGACGGTGTTGAGCGATATCGGGCGTGGGATGGGGCGTGCGGGGCATTATCCGGAGCGGAGCCAGGTTCTGCTGGTGGATGACGAGCCGGAAATTCTGGTGGCCTTGACGGATCTGCTGGAGGATGCGTTCGATCTGGTGAGTTCGTCCGATCCGTTGGAGGCGCTGGAGCTTCTGAAAGTTCATCAGGATATTGCGGTGATCGTGTCCGATCAGCGGATGCCGGGGATGAACGGGGATGTTTTCCTGACGCGGGCGCGTGAGTTGTCGGATGCGAAGAGCATTCTGCTGACGGGATATGCGGATCTGTCGGCTGTGGCGTCCGCGCTCAATCAGGGGCGGATTCAGTTTTACGCGCACAAGCCCTGGGAGGCGCAGACGCTGGAGGCGATGGTGCGCGAGGCGGCGGAGCATCATCGGCTGGAGCGGGCGTTGCTGACCGAGCGGCTTCTGTTGCGCGGGGTAATGGACAATCTGCCGATGCGTCTGGTGTTTTCGGACGATGCGGGGCGGGTGGTGCGGCGCAACGATGGTGGGGCCGAGGGGGAGAGCGAGGGGGGGGGGGCAGGCGGGCGCGGGTTGAGGGGGTACGGGGCTGGGCGCGGGGCGAGGGGAGGGGCGGAGGGGCGGGGTCGGAGGGTGGGGGG
>Ga0157365_10000281_pt1 | contig 23164 bp, 19 predicted proteins | sample AttsexASBM3_FD_111478 | JGI IMG/M metagenome (GOLD analysis project Ga0157365, IMG submission 111478) | Fungus gardens microbial communities from leaf cutter ant in Ribeirão Preto, State of São Paulo, Brazil - Atta sexdens ASBM3 | ecosystem: Host-associated > Fungi > Mycelium > Unclassified ... | reverse complement strand
CATGGCGAGCATGACATAGGGTGCGGCAAGATGCTCTGACGGACGGAACGTCTTTCGGTAGAGATGGATGGCCTGCTCCATCATCTGCGGTGCAAAATGCGAGGCAAAAGCGAAGGGCAGGCCCAGAGCTGCTGCCAGCTGTGCCGAGAACAACGACGAGCCGAGCAGCCAGATCGGTATATCGGCACCTGCGCCCGGTGTGGCCACAACCCCATTCGCGCCGCCTGTCGCCGCGAAATAGGCGATGAGTTCAAGCACATCTTCCGGGAAGCGTTCGGCATTATCTCCGTTTCTGCGCAAGGCACGCACGGTGCGTTGGTCAGAACCCGGCGCACGACCCAGGCCGAGATCGATGCGGCCGGGAAAAAGAGCTTCGAGCGTGCCGAACTGCTCGGCAATGACGAGCGGGGCATGGTTGGGCAGCATGATACCGCCTGCACCGATACGCATGCGGTTGGTGGCGGCGGCAAGATGGCCGATCACGACACTTGTCGCGGCCGAAGCGATGCCGGGCATGGCATGATGCTCGGCCACCCAATAGCGATGATAGCCTAAAGCCTCGGCATGGACGGCTTGGTCGCGCGATTCCAGCAAGGCCTCTCGGACAGTGCCACCTTCGCGAATAAAGGATAGATCGAGTACGGAGAGCGGTATCATATCTCCGATATGGGGAGAGGAGAGACCGGCTGAAAGGGCCGCCGGGTTAATCCGGTCCGGCGGCCTTGCCCAAGGCGAGAATATTCCCAGGGATCAGGGTTCGGGACGGTCCTTGGGTGCGGCCTCTGGCGGGAGCTTGGGTCTGTCAGGCGCCTCTTGCGCGACTGTGGTTTCTGCCCCGGTTTTCTCGCTCGCTCTTTCCTCGACAAGCGTTTCGATGGCCGGTGAGGCCTCATTGCGCGTGTAGATCGGTGCGGGAGCTGCCTTATGGGCGGCCTCCATAAAGCGGTCTGCCAGTGCACCGTAGAGTGCGTGTTTGCAGATCATGCGCGAGACGCCGAAAGCGAGGAACGAGGTAGCCATCAGGGCCAGCGTTACCTGCTGGTTGTCGCACATTTCCATAACGATCACGGTGGCAGTCAGTGGCGCCTGAACGACGGCAGAGAAATAGGCCACTGTGCCCAGAAGAACGACGGCACCGGGCGTGGTGTGAGGAAGATATTGCTCGATCCAGCCTCCGATACCGGCGCCTACGGAGAGGGACGGTGCGAACAACCCGCCGGGGATGCCGGAGCAATACGAGACGACGGTCGCGAGGAATTTGAGAATGAAGAATGAAGCAGGATAATGCTCGGTACCGTCGATGATGGCATGGGCCTGCATATAGCCCGTGCCATAGGTCGCGCCATGCGAAACAAGGCCGAGCAGTGCTAGCACAAAACCGCACAAGGCAGCGAAGGATATTGGACGTGCCTTGATGAGCGCGCCGACCCGCCCCGGAAGGCCCTTGGAGAAGCGGATGAGCAGAGCCGAGAACGTTCCGCCGGCAACACCGCCGACAATGCCGCAGGTGAGAACCGCAATCCATGCCGTGCCGATCGGAACATCCACATCCGTATGACCGAAATAGGAGTAGTTTCCGACAAGGGCGATGGCAGTCACACCCGACAGCACAACGCCCGTCAGCATGGTGCCCGAGGTTTTCTGTTCGAAGGAATGAGACAGTTCCTCGATCGCGAAGACGATCCCGGCAAGCGGTGTGTTGAACGCGGCCGATACGCCCGCAGCGCCACCTGCGAGAATGGCCCCGCGCCGTGCAGCGACGCTCGATGTGCCGAGCAGGCGCGAGAAACCGTGCATGATGGCCGCGCCCACCTGTACGGTGGGCCCTTCACGGCCGATGGAGGCGCCGACCAGAAGGCCGAAACAGGTCAGGATGATCTTGGCAAAGGCAATCTTGAGCGAGAGTACGCGGTTCACGATCGAGAAATTCTCGATATGCAGTGTCGCGATCGTTTGCGGGATACCGCTGCCCTGTGCGCCCGAGAAGAACTTGCGTGTCAGCCAGGTCGAGAGGGCGAGCCCGGCAGGAACCACCGCCAGCATGATGTAGGGGTCCCAGTGCACCATGCGCGCGCGGGTACGGGCGGCCCAGTCGGCCGTCCCGGCAAAGGAAACAGCGACGACGCCCACGAGAATGGCACCGAGCCAGTAAGTCAGTGTCCGGCGCCATTGAGACGTGGTTCTGCGCGCAGACCGTCGGAGATGCTGGATTCTGTTGTTCTGCCGCAAGGCGGTGCTGGGGCGCATAAGGTCTCGCCTGTCTGGAGATCGGGCAGCGCCGACCGATGGTGAACGCTCCTGCCAGCACCCCGGGCGACTGGTCAAGAAACTCTTGTCTCTAAAAAACGTAACGAATGGATCGTTTTGCAGTTCGCTCGCAAAGGGTCAGGCCAGAACCGGAATGCCCGTATGCTTCGCTTTTTCTTCCGGCTCGACATGAATATGGATCAGGGCACGCCCGAGCTGGCGGCGCAGGGCATGTTCGAGACGGTCGCAGATATCATGTGACTCCGAGACGGTCATGGCACCGGGTACGACAAGATGAAACTCGATGAAGCTCACGCTTCCCGCTGTGCGCACGCGTATGTCATGGGCTTCGAGGGCGCCTGCAGCATTCTCGGAGATCACGGCGCGTATCATCTGTAGCGTGTCTGAATCGGGAGCCTCGTCCATCAGCCCCGCAATGGACTGCTTCATCATGTCGAAGCCGACGCGCAGAACATTGATGGCAACGAGCGCGGAGAGAATGGCGTCGAGCCTCACGAAACCGGTGAGCGGAATGAACGCGATACCGATCACGAGAACCACCGTCGTCCACACATCGGAAATGACGTGACGCCCATTGGCGGTCAGGGCGGGCGAGCGCCTCATCCGGCCTTGCCGGACCAGAATAAGCCCCCAGACCAGATTGACGACACCGCCGAGTGCGTTGAACACAATGCCACGCCAGGGTGCGATAGCGTGGTTGGGGGCAAGCCAGCTTTGCCATGCCACCCAGGCAATGCCTATGGCCGTAAGAACGACAAGCACGGCTTCGCTCACGGCGGAAAGATATTCGGCCTTGTCGTGCCCGTATGTATGGTTGTTATCGGCGGGACGCTGCGCGACGTTGAGCGCCCATAGCGCGCCAAGCGCCGCGGCGACATTGATGATGGTCTCAAGGGCGTCTGAGAGCAGGGCGGCACTGCCACTGACGCGCCAGGCCCAGTATTTCAGGCCAAGGGCGATCAGGCTGACCAGAAGCGAGATCCAGCCGAAAACGATCTTTTCGGGCCCCTTCAGCATGAGGCTGTCGCTCCGCACGGGGTGGATCCACACGGATAATGCCCTTCCTCCCTATCTGTGCCGGGGGACTCGATCTGGAAGGTGGCATGGCCGATACGATAGCGGGTTGCGAGCATGGTGCTCGCCTCACGCAGGATCCGCGCATGGCCGTTCTGCGATACAACGCTCACCAGATGGACAGTCAGTGCGGTCTCGGTCGTGCTGAGGGGCCATATATGAAGGTGATGCAGATCCTCCACGCCTTCCACAGCGCGCAGGCTTGCTTCCACGTCGTCCAGGCGCAGGCGGGAAGGAACGCCATCGAGCGCCATGTCGAGCGATGATTTGAGCAGCGACCATGTGCCGAGAATAATGAAGAGGCACACCGCCAGACTGACAATGGGATCGAGAATGGTCCAGCCTGTCATCATGATGACAAGACCGGTCACCACAACAGCGAGCGACATCAGCGCATCGGCCGCCATATGCACGAACGCCCCGCGCAAATTCAGATCGTCCTTGCCGCCGCGCATGAAAAGCAGGGCGGTACCGCCATTGACCAGAATACCGCCCAGCGCCACCAGCATCACGACGCGACCGGCCACCTCGCCCGGGGCGATGAGGCGGGGAATGGCCTCGCCGATAATGCCGCCTGTTACAAGAAGGAGCAGGACGGCATTGCCAAGGGCCGAGAGAATGGTGGAACGCTTGAGCCCATAGGTGAAACGCGCCGACGGAGCACGTCGTGCAAGGCTGTGAGCCAGCCAGGCGGCACCCAGACCGAGAACATCGGACAGATTATGCCCCGCATCGGAAAGCAGGGAGAGCGAATGGGCGAGCAGACCCCATATCGTTTCGGCAATGATGTAGGCGACATTCAGCCCCATTCCGATCAGAAACGCGCGTCCGTAGCTTGCAGGTTCATGAACATGTCCATGATGCCCATGCCCATGCCCATGATGATCGTGATCATGGTCGTGATGATGAGGGTGGCTGTCATGCCCGGCATCATGGGTGTGCTCGCAGGGGTGCTGGGCCATGGATGTGCTTTCCGTGAATAAGGGCGTGGAGGCTCATATAAGGCATTGGCCCACCATGCGCCAAGATATGTGTCGAAGCGGCGCATCAGCCCGGGAAGTCTCTCTGCCGCCTGTGCGTTGTGCCTAGTAAGTCTGCTGAAATGTAAAATAGGCGACGTAACAAAAGTAAACTGGGTGACATTCGATTTGTTTCCGAAGACCAGTTTTCTCATTGATGTTGTTTGTAAATTTTCGTGAGTTGAATGCTATTTTCGAAGCAATTTTTTTACGGGAATTAAACGAATACCCATATTGGGGCTCCCAGAAAGGGTTTGTCATTGAAAAGCATGTTTTCGTTATTGAATTATCGTGTGCGGTAGGGTGGTATGCGGCATTACCGAGACTGCTTCGGTTTGTTAATGAATTTGTAACGTTATGGGAAAGTTTTGTGAGGGTCATCACGGTTTTCCCGGAACATGACGGACAGTGCCGTGTCGTATTCCGGATGTATTAACGTTTCGGTTGGCTTATATGCCATTCCATTGAGTATTTTGAGATTTCTGCCGCTCCGCCGCAGGTTTTGTGGCGCTTCCGATAACCGAGCCAGCGAGCCAGCCCCTGCCATGAGCGTGACCATGCCTGTATTCGATGACGATCATTTTCATAAGTCTCCCGGCGTGCAGGGTGAGGCAGGGACGTCGCATCTGCACAGGAAGTGCCCTGTCGTATTGAAGCCCCTGCGCAAGGGTCTTGCCACGGCAGGTTTCCTTTTTGGGATGGGGCTCATGGCGTCCGTAGCTCATGCGGAACAGCCGCTGGTCTACGCGCCGATGAACCCGGCACGTATGTCCGATGTGATCCGGACGCTGGCTTCGGACCCGTTCGAGGGACGTGCACCCGGCACGATCGGTGCGCTCAGGACCGTGAACTATATCGTCTCGCAGTTTCAGGCGATCGGTCTGGAGCCGGCAGGCGAGAATGGCGGATGGACGCAGGAAGTCCCGATGATCCATACCAAGATCGCCCCCGATGCTTCTGTCCAGTTTCGGGTCGGTGCGTCCGAGACACTGGATTTTCGCCAGTCGGAACAGATCTATCTGACGACCAGCATTCCGTCATCGCAGATCCATATCGGCAATGCTCCGCTTGTGTTCGTCGGCTATGGCGTCAATGCGCCGGCGCGCGACTGGGACGATTTCAAGGACGTCGATCTCAAGGGCAAGATCGCTGTTATCCTGATTAACGATCCTGATTTCAGGGCCGGCCCGGGCGAGGCCGTCAACGGGCGTTTTGGCGGCCGCACAATGACCTATTACGGGCGCTGGACATATAAATACGAGGAAGCGGCACGACGCGGTGCGGTCGGCGCCCTGATCGTTCACGATACCGAAGCAGCCTCTTATCCCTGGAGCACGGTCATCGCCCCCGGGGGGGAGAACTTCGATCTGGAACGCAAGGGAGCTCCGGGTTCCCTGCTGATCCATGGCTGGCTGGAAGGGCAGGCCGCCCGACAGCTTTTCGCAAAGGCAGGGCTCGATCTGGACAAGCTGAGCGAACAGGCAAGGCGCGCGGACTTCCATCCCGTCACATTGTCCGGTCTTTCGCTGTCCACCACCTTCAATGTCGAGACCGCCCATCTGGAGAGCCGGAACGTGCTCGCTAAGCTACCCGGCTCGACGCACCCGGATGAGACCATCGTGTACGGCGCGCATTGGGACGCGTTCGGCAAGAGCCGTGGTCCGCACGGTGAACCCCTTATCCGGCGCGGTGCAATCGACGATGCTTCGGGTATCGCCGCCGTGCTGGAGATTGCCCGCGCCTTCAAGGCCGGACCGACGCCTGAGAGAACAATCCTGTTCGGCGCCTGGACAGCTGAGGAACGCGGTCTGCTGGGATCGAGCTGGTATGTCGAGCATCCCCTGATCTCTCTGCCCAAAACGGTCGCAAATTTCACGATCGACGTGCTGCAGATGGCAGGCATGTCGCGTAACGCTTTTGTTGTGGGTGCGGGGCAGAACAGCCTGCAGGACGATTTCGCCACAATTGCTGCGGCACAGGGGCGTGTGGCTGTCGACGAAGCCCTGCCCGAGCGCGGCGCGTTCTATCGTGCGGATCATCTGCCTTTCGCACGTGCAGGGGTGCCCGTGCTGCCGATCATGGATCTGGCAGGCTATCCCGATCTGCTCAAGGGAGGCATTCCCGCCGGGCGCAAATGGCTCGAAGCCTATATGGCCTGCTATCACCAGCCCTGCGATGCCTGGAGCGCCAGCTGGGATGTGCGCGGCGCAGCAGAGGATACGGCAGCCCTCTACGAGGTCGGCCGCAGTCTGGCATTTTCGCGTATGTGGCCGAGCTGGAAACAGGGATCGGAATTCAAGGCCATGCGCGAACGCACCGAGTCCCAGCGTCCCGCACTCTGAAGCTGGCCTTCACACCTTCAACGCCAAGGCAGTGCCGGGGCAGTGCCGGGGCGAAGAAGGTGTCTGCCCGTGCGGAGCGGCTCCAGAGCGCGACGTGCTATTTATCTTGACAAGAGCCGTACTCTTCATGACTTCCAGCCGACATGATCCGGCTTAACGAACTCAGGCTCCCTCTCGACCATCCTGCCGATGCATTGCGCGAGGCTATTCTCCAGCGTCTTGGCGTGGAGAGCGCAGCGCTGATCGATTTCACGATCGCCCGTCGGGGCTATGACGCCCGCAAGCGCGGCCGCATCATGCTGATCTACAGTGTCGATTGCACGGTCGAGAACGAGGAAGCCGTTCTGGCCTTGCATGAAAATACGCCATCTGTCGTACCCACTCCCGACACGCGCTATCGGCCTCTCACCGCAGAGCCGGGGGCACATCGTCCGGTCGTCATCGGTGCAGGCCCCTGCGGCGTCATGGCGGCTCTGGTTCTCGCTCAGGCAGGGCTGAAGCCTATTGTTATTGAACGAGGCAAGATCGTGCGTGAGCGTACGGTCGATACATTTGCCCTGTGGCGACGCTCAGAACTCACGCCCGAGAGCAACGTGCAGTTCGGCGAGGGCGGGGCAGGAACATTCTCTGACGGCAAGCTCTACAGCGGCGTCAGCGATCCGCGCCATCTGGGCCGAAAGGTCATGGAGGAATTCGTCAAGGCGGGTGCGCCTGAAGAAATCCTTTACGTGTCCAAGCCGCATATCGGCACGTTTCGTCTTGTCTCTATGGTCGAGCATATCCGTGCCGAGATCGAGCGTCTGGGCGGCGAGTACCGCTTCGGCGTGCGTGTGGACGGTCTTGTCACGGAAGGGACGCCACGCAGGCTGACGGGCCTTGTTCTGTCGGACGGCACGACGCTGGAGACCGACAGAGCGATTCTCGCCGTGGGTCATAGTGCGCGCGATACGTTCGAAATGCTGCGCGATGCCGGTATTCCCATGCAGGCCAAGCCCTTTTCCATCGGCGTGCGGATCGAGCATCCCCAGTCGCTCATCGACTGCGCGCGCTTCGGCGATCAGGGGGGGCACCCTCTTCTGGGGGCTGCCGATTACAAACTGGTTCACCACGCCAGCAACGGCCGCGCCGTTTACTCCTTTTGCATGTGTCCGGGCGGCACGGTCGTTGCGGCCACCTCTGAGCCCGGTCAGGTCGTGACCAACGGCATGAGCCAGTATTCGCGTGCCGAACGTAATGCCAATGCCGGCATTGTGGTGGATGTATCGCCCGAGCGCGATTATCCGGACGATGTTCTGGGCGGCGTAGCGTTTCAGCGCCACTGGGAGCGTGCCGCCTTCGTTGCCGGAGGAGGCGACTACAGGGCCCCGGCGCAGCGCGTCGAGGATTTTCTTGCGGCGCGTGCCTCGGTTACGCTGGGCGATGTCGTTCCATCTTACAAGCCGGGTGTCACCCCGACGGACCTGTCGCGCTGTCTGCCCGGATTTGCCGTAGAGGCCATACGCGAGGCCCTTCCTGCCTTCGAACGCAAACTCAGGGGATTTTCCATGGGTGACGCCGTTCTGACGGGTGTGGAAACACGCACCTCGTCTCCGATCAGACTGCCGCGGACGCCTGAAGGACAAAGTCCCGGTCTGATCGGGCTTTTTCCGGCTGGAGAGGGGGCAGGCTATGCCGGCGGCATTCTCTCAGCAGGCATAGACGGTATACGGGCTGCGGAATGGGTGATTGGCGATCACATCGCGCGCAAGGCCTGATTGGGGCGACGCCCTGCACATCCGACCTCTTCGGGTATCGCCTGTGACAGAGCCTCTTGCGAGGGCGGATATTAGTTCCGCCCCCATCGAATAATATAGTCTGAGAACCGCGGCAGGATGGCGTTCGTTGCAGGGTTGTTCCTCTATTCCGGAGACAGGTTCTCATGACGCTCATCGATCCACGCACGCGCTACCCACGCCCGCCTTTCGAAACGCAGCCGCAGGAATTTCCGGGCCTTTCGGCAAAAATGAAACCTGAACCCGATTACGGTGAAGACAGCTACAAGGGCAGCGGGCGTCTGTCCGGCCTCGTCGCCCTGATTACCGGCGGCGATTCAGGCATCGGTCGCGCCGTGGCCGTCGCTTATGCCAAGGAAGGGGCGGATATTGCCCTTTCCTATCTCGAGGCAGAACAGACGGATGCGCAGGATATCGCCGCCGCGATCGAGAAGATCGGTCAGCGCTGCCTGCTTTTGCCGGGCGATATACGCGAGAAAACGGTTTGCGAAGCGCTCGTCAGCAAGACGGTCGACGCTTTCGGCGGCCTCGATATTCTGGTCAACAATGCCGCGTTCCAGCATCCCAGAGAGAATTTTCTCGATATCGAGGATGAGGAATGGCGTCGTCATTTCGATACGAACGTCCATGCCATGTTCTATCTGACCAAGGCAGCCCTCCCGCACCTCAAGCCGGGCGCGTCGATCATCAACACTTCATCGGTCAACACACGCACACCGATGCCGATCCTCATCCCCTATTCCATGACCAAGGCGGCTATTGCCAATTTCACGGTCGGGCTGGCGGGCAGTCTGGTGGAAAAAGGCATACGCGTGAATGCCGTGCTGCCCGGGCCCATCTGGACGCCGTTCATTGCAACCGGCATGCCACCCGAACAGCACAAGGACTTCGGATCGCAAGCTCCCATGGGACGTCCCGGACAGCCTGCGGAACTTGCGGGAGCCTATGTCTATCTGGCCGATCCGAATAACAGCTATACGACGGGTGCTCTATTGCCGGTCCATGGCGGCATGCCACAACTCTAGCAACACGAGTCTTTCCATCTCGCCGTCTGTCGGAAACCATGGCTCCGGGATTGTTGTCCCGGGTCCTTGGCTCCGGCCGAACCGATGAACCGCGACGGTGACACAGCGCGGCGCGATGACTGTTCTTCCAGAACCAACATTTTTCTGACTGTGCAGTGCGCTACAGACGGTTCGCTCACCAAGTAAAAAATGTAATGAATAGTGAAGTTCAAATAGTAGTTCTATTTATGCCGTGCAAGTATTGAGATTACCATAGGTTTTTCGATTTGGCCTGTATGGCTGCGTGACATAATACCTCATATAAATATTGTTGTTCGATGTGTGGCCTGTTGATATCAGGCTGCCCCTATTACCCGGATGAGATGTCCGGCTGCGACGATTGCGTATCCTTCATCTCATCGCACTAGAGAACATACGCCTGATTTCAGGGTGTCGTTAATCTGTCGGCTTCTGACGTTTCGCGGCATTTCTGCAATGAAACGCCGGATGGTGACGGCTGACGCACGCCCGGAGCCTGGGCGACAAAGGGGCCGGTAAATTGGTTACGAACATCACTGGGACATGGTCGGCTGTCGTCACGAACACGGGACAAACGGTCTATAAAAGCGGTGCGACGGTCGCCGAAGGGCCTGTGCAACTCGTAGGTGGTGCGACCCTTTTCGTGATGAGCGGCGCCACGGCCTCGGGGGTCGTCAATTCGAACAATATACCGAATGTCGTCGTGTCATCCGGCGGAACGCTTCTCAGCTCAACCATTGTGAACGGCTATGTTTCGGCTTTGCAGGGTGCAACCACGAGCGGGAATCATTTCAGCTCCGATCCCGTCTATTATTTCAGCGGTGCACACTCCGTAGGCGATACGTTTTATGCCGATTCCGGCTACGGGGTCGATACGGCCTTTTTCAGTGCGGGCTCAGTGGTGTCGAATGCCACAACGCTAGCGGGCGGACCGATGCTTGTTTACTCCGGTGCGACGATCAATGGCGTGACCGTCTCTGCCGGTGGCGTGGTCACGTTCAATGCGGGATCGGTGGTAAACGACCTCGATATCAAGCCGGGTGGCTCGGCCTTTATCAGCACCGTGGTTGGAACCCCCGTCGGTTCGGCCCCTGTGCTGCCGACGACCGGCGTCACGACCGTGACCGGTGTATGGTCTGCCGTGCTCAGTGGGGAAAAGACAGTTTATATGAATGCCGCCGGCACGAGTTCCGTGCAGGCGCCTCTGCGTCTGAGTGCGGGAATGCTCTATATCGCGAGTGGCGCCACAGTCTCCGGTTTTCAGGCCTTGGGAGGCACGCCGACCGTCTCAGTGCTCAATGGCGGAACCCTGATCAATTCGCAGGTTGTAAACGGCTATGTTTATGTGAACGGGGGCGGCATCACGAGCGGGAATCTCTTCAACTCGAACCCGATCAATTACAGTGCCGGCGCAAGCTCGGTGAACGATATCTTCCTCAACAGCGGTTATGGCGTGGACCCAGTGACTGCCCTGAGCGGATCCGTCATCATCAACCCTCAGGTCTCGCAGGGTGCACCGATGGTCGTTAGCAGCGGGGCAACGATAAAGGATCCGGCCGTCACGTCCGGCGGTCAGCTTTCGATCTATGGCGGAACGGCAACAACGTGTTTTCTTGCTGGCGCCATGATCATGACGCCGCACGGTTCACGCCCTGTCGAAACCCTGAAAGCGGGAGACGAAATTACGGTCTATCGCAACAATGTACCCTGTTGCGAAAAAATCCGTCGTGTAACGTCCGAGCGGACTGCGGCGGTCAATCTGCGTCGGGACGATCTTGCCGGGCATCCTGTCAGGGTGCTGGCGCATGCTTTTGGCGATAACAGGCCGGATCGCGATCTGCTCGTCACGGCTGAACACTGCTTTTATTTCGATGGCGGGTTTATTCCCGTGCGTATGCTCGTTAACGGTCACTCTGTCCGCTACGAGCACGATTACGGGGCTTATGATTATTATCATGTCGAGCTCGACGCTCACGGTATCATATGCGCCAATAATGTCCTGACCGAGAGCTATCTCGATACACGGACGGCATTTGCCCGGTGTGCGCAAACCGGTCGACCGCGCTTTCGCAGCTGGGGCGTGCATGGAGCTGCGCCTTTGCGGGTCGACCGTGCGTTTGTCGAACCGATTCACGCCATGATCCTCGGACGCTGCGACCATGATCGGTCAGAGGCGGAGCCCCCCGCTCTGGAAACAGATCACGGACTTTATCTCGTAACCGACGACGGCCAGCGTATCGATGAGACGAGACGTGTGGGCAATCAGGTGATCTTCTCGCTCCCTCCGGGTACAACGCAAGTCAGGCTCGTTTCACGCAGCACGCGTCCGGTCGATGTCGAGGGGGCTTTTGTTGACGATCGTCGCGACCTCGGTGTGCTGGTGGGCGATATCGCCCTCTATCGCCCTGAGTCGATGCATGTCGTGCGCACGCATCTCGATGCACAGACCCAGGCCGGCTGGAATGCCATGGAAGAGGCGGGCACGTGCCGTTGGACCACAGGCCATGCCACACTTTCGATCGATCAGCCTGCCCATACAGATCCGGCCACCTTGTCGGTGTGTATCCTCGCGGGTGGCCCGTATTGCGAAAGGCCGGCAAGACCTGCCAAAGCCTAACCCATCATATGACGCTGGTTGCCGAGCACCCAGAGTGTGCCGCCCACCATCAGCACGACGATCAGTAGCGAGAACAGGATAAGCTGCAGATCGTCGCGATGAGAGCGTGACAGGTCGATATGCAGGAAGAACCTGAAATGTACGACGACTTGCCCGAGGCCCATAAGGGCAATGACCCATATCAGCCCGTTGCGCGGTAGCAAGCCGAACATCACCCCGGCAAATGGTATGGCGGAAAACACCAAAGCCAGCACGAGACCGATGATGTAGCCGTGCAGTTCCTGCCGGCGTTCTTCTGCATGGTTTTCGCTCATGACAGAACTCCCAGCAGATAGACGACCGAGAAAATCCCGATCCAGATGATATCGAGAAAATGCCAGAACAGGGCGAGACGCATGAAGCGCGTCTGCACCAGAGGGTCCAGCCCGAATTTTGCGACCTGAGCAAACATGACAAGCATCCAGATGCAGCCAGTGGTCACATGCAGCCCATGGGTGCCGATCAGGGCCCAGCTTGCCGAAAGCCAGCCCGAACGCGACGGTACGCCGCCCTTGCTGGCCATGCTCATGAAATCGTGCAGTTCCAGTGACAGAAAGACCAGACCGAGCATGAGTGTCACGGCAAACCAGAAGAGCGTTTTTGCAGTCGAGCGGTCGTAGCGCATGGCCAGCGTTGCCAGCCCGCAGGTAAAGCTGCTCAGCAGCAGAGCCACCGTTTCCCATGCTGCGGATGAAAGATCGAACAGCGTTTTTGGCCCGGGACCACCGGCAAGGGAGTGACCCATGGTCGCATAGGTCGCAAACAGCATCGAGAATATGATGAGATCGCTCATCAGAAAGACCCAGAAGCCGAAAAGCGCCTCTTCGGCCTGCGCTCGTGCCGCTTCCTTGCGCGATTCCGGCGCGGAATGGCTCAGGCGAATGCCGATATGGCTCGGGCCTTTGCCTTGTATAGCCTGCGCCATCAGACGGGCTCCTTGACCAGGCCGCGATTGGCCGTTGTAAACATAGCGTCGTTGCTGATCGCCGGTGTTTCACGCAGCGTGAGCAGCCAGCGTTCCTCCGTTTCCCGCACCTCTGATGCCGGTATGATATGAACCGTATCGCGGTTGAAACTGCGGAGTATGATCGCGCCGAAGAAGACCGCAGCCCCCAGAACAACAGCCCACCAGATATGCCATGTCAGGGCGAAACCGAGTACGTCGCTTGCAACGCAGCAGACAAAACCGACAGGGGTATTCGAGGGCAGCTCGATATCGAAATAATGGTCCGGGGCTCTCCAGGCGCTACGGTGCTTCTTGGCCTCGTTAAAGGCATCGACACTGTCGATCTGGGGGATGAGGGCAAAATTATATTCGGGCGGCGGTGCGGAAACGGACCATTCGAGCGTCCGTCCATTCCAGGGGTCGCCGGCGAAAACAGAAAGCATCCTGCGATCACGGATGCTCGTCCAGAGCTGAACGACCATGCCAGCAAGGGCGCAAAGTACGAGGAGGGCGCCGCACAGGGCTACCCAGAGATAGGGGCGATAGACGGCTTCGAAGAATTCCTGGCTGCGCCGAGGCATGCCCAGCGCGCCAACGATATAGAGCGGCATGAAGGCAAGAATAAATCCGCCGACCCAGCAGCCGAAAACGATACGTCCCCAGCCTTCATGCAGGCGAAAGCCGAACGCCTTGGGAAACCAGTAGTGATATGCGCTCAACATACCGAAAAGCAGGCCGGGGATGAGCATGTTATGAAAATGCGCAACGAGGAAGAGGGTGTTGTGAACCTGATAGTCGAAGCCGGGATTGGCCAGCATCACGCCCGTTGCACCGCCGACAACGAACAGGACCATAAAGGCACAGGCATAGAGCATGGGAACGCCGAGCCGGATACGCCCACGCACCATGGTAAGGAGCCAGTCATAGACTTTTACCCCGGTGGGAATGGCAATCAGCATGGTGGCGATGCCGAACACGGCGTTCACGTTGCCATCCTGCCCCATGGTGAAAAAATGATGGAGCCAGACGGTAAAGGACAGCACGGCGATAGAGATCGTAGCCCAGACCAGAGACGTATAGCCGTAAAGTTTCTTGTTCGAAAAAGTCGCGATGGTTTCCGAATAGACGCCGAAAGCCGGAAGAATGAGGATATAGACTTCAGGATGACCGAACAGCCAGAACATGTTGATGTAATTCATCATGTTGCCGCCAAGCTCGTTCGTGAAGAAATGCATGTCGAGATAGCGATCCATGGCCAGCATGAGCGTGGCGATCGTCAGTGGCGGCATGGCGAAAATCATCAGGATCGAGATGCATAATGCCGTCCATGCAAAAAGCGGCATGCGAAACAGCGTCATGCCCGGGGCGCGCTTCTTGTAGATTGTCACGGCAAAATTGATGCCGGTCATGGTATTGCCGAGTGAACTGAGGGTAAGGGCCCAGATCCAGTAATCGACCCCCACACCGGGGCTGAAGGAGAGCTCGGTATAGGGGGGATATCCCGTCCAGCCACCGGTCGAGAATTTGCCGATGCAGAGCGAGATCATCATCAGCACGGCGCCCGCACTGGTAAGGCCCAGACTGATCGAGTTCATGGCAGGAAAAGACACATCGCGCGCACCGATCTGGAGCGGCATGGCAAAATTATAGATACCGATCAGGAAAGGCATGGCCATGAAGAAAATCATGATTGTGCCATGGGTCGTGAACAGCTGCGCGAAATGCTCGGGTGGGATGAAGCCCGGGTTGTTATAGGCAACGGCTTGCTGCGAGCGCATGACCATGGCTTCGACCACGGCGCGTGCCAGCATCACGAGAGACACGACCACATACATGATGCCGATACGCTTGTGATCGACACTTGTCAGCCAGTCTGTCCAGAGCGACTTCCAGCCCTTGAGCCACGTGATAAATACCACGACGGCGACAGCCCCGAGCACGACGACCGATGCGGCGACGGTCGCAATCGCGCTATAGAAGGGCAGGGCATTATAGCCGAGCTCGCCAAACAGAAAGTGACGCAAGGGCTGATCTCCGGTCTTTGGCGTGGCGCAGGCAGCGCGCGTTTGAGGCTTGATCAGCCAGGATTGCGAGGCATCGAGGCATCGTAGCGTTGCACGATGTCATGAAAGAAATGGTCGGGAACGGATGAGAAACTGACCATCGTGGCGTTGGGATCGTTCAGAAGCGTCTGCGCGGTCTTTCTGCCGATTTCCTGCTTGCGTATCCGGCTGTAAGTCTGCTCATCGAGATGGAGCGTGCTGGCAGTAGCCTGGGTGAGAAACCTGTCGAACTGATCGGCTGGCACCACGTCGACAGGGAATTTCTGATCCTGAAATCCCATCCCGTTGAACTGTGTGTTCTCGCCCAGATAGCGCCCCGTGCGATCAGCCAGCAAATGCAGACGTGTCACCATGCCTGCCATGGCATAAATCTGACTGCCGAGAGACGGGATCAGAAAAGACTGCATCGTGGCGTCTGAGGTCAGATGGAACACGACCTCACGGCCCTGGGGGAGCACCAGATGATCCAGACTGGCCACATGGGCATCGGGATAGACGAAGAGCCATTTCCAGTTCAGGGCAACGACATCGATCGCGAGCGGAGGCGCATCGCCGATCGGCCTGTCCGGGCTGTATCGACGCTCGGGACCCCAGACGAGGAGCGAGAAAGCTATGACGACGATTGCAGGAAAGCCCCAGACGAGAAACTCGAGTGGAAGCGCGAAATCCCAGTCGGGCCGGAACGCGGCGCGTCTGTTGCTGGCCCGGTAGTGCCACAGACAGAATGGCACGCCGATCAGGACGGGCAGGATAACGAAAAACAGCCCTGCCGTCAGGAGATAGAACCAGTGGCGCTGCAGTGAGGCAATGGGACCAGCCGGATCGAGAAACGATATATGCTCGGCCTGACATCCGCTGAGCAACAGCAGCGATAGGGCCAGAACGGGCCTGAATGCGGCACGTGGACAGCGGCGCGTCGCCGACGTGTTCTGTTGGGTGCTTGGCACGTTCGGCGGTTTCCATGACAAGGGTTCGGCGCTGATAACTCTGGATCGTGAACAACGTTTCCCTATGCTCTCCTTAAAATGTCTTTTCATGTCTGTCGCATTGACGTGAAAAAAAGCGGCATGAGACGGGTCCCTTCGGCCACGCGGAGATGTGCACGGCAACACTGTCCAATGAGATGGTCAGAATGAGCGCGGTTCATTAGGATCGGGTTAAGGCAACCGTTGCAGGGCTGTAGCGTCTGAACAGCAAGCCCGGTCGAACAAGAAGGAGGCGAAGGTCTTGACCCCACGTTTACTTGCGGCTCTTGCAGCCTCCGTTCCGCTTTGTGCGCTAAGCCTTCCCGCTTACGCTCTTCCGGGAAACAATACCCCGATCACGCCGCAGAATTCTGCATCGTCGACGGCATCGCCACAGGGGAAGAGCACCGGCGGTGCTGCTCAGCCTGTTGAGGATTCCGCGATCAGCTTCACCCTTCAGGAAGTCGGGGGCGGTCTCGGCTATGAATGGGGCAAGGGTGTTCTGCACCATAATGGCAGGGACTATGCTTTCGAGATCGGTGGGGGCGGCATTGCCTCGATCGGCTATATCTCGGTCAAGGGCACCGGCGTGGTGAAAGACTTGGTGCGCCTCGACCAGTTCGACGGCACTTACTGGACCGTCAAGGCAGATGCCGCAGTCGGTTCGGGCGTGGGAGCGGCCGTGCTTGAGAACCAGTACGGCGTGAAGCTCGATCTGCGGATGTCGATCAAGGGCGCGCATGTGGGAGCCTCGGTCATGCGCCTGCGCTTCAGGCTTCTGCCGGACAAGACCGAAAAGCTCGCAGCGCAGTAAAGGCGCATCAGCCCGCTGATTTCACCTGCGGGTAACCCGTCTAGGGATGCTCTCGCCCCTGTCTTGAGAGATGCACCACTCGATCGAGGGCGCAGCGATCTGTGTTTTTGCGATCTGTGTTTTTTAGGTGGATCGAAATTATATCGACCTTGCGTCTGTGTTCTGGCCTCCATGCTCTGTCAACGCTGCACTAATCTGGAATATCTTCGATGGAAATGACCGGCTGGCGTCTATCCGGTGCCGTACTGACCTTCAGCGTTCAGCTGGTCTTCATCGGGCGCGCTTTGTTGCGGCCCCATCGTCAGCCCGCCTCGCGCGTGGCCTGGGTTGCCATTATCGCGGCGCTGCCCGTTCTGGGAACGCTGGCCTATCTTGCCCTGGGCGAGACGAATATGGGCAGCCGGCTTGTCAGCCGTATCAATGAGGCGCGCAGGATCCTGCGTATCCCGGGTAAAACCGGCGAGGATCTGGTCGATGCAGAGCAGAAATATCATCTTCCTCCCCGTCTTGCGCCCCTGTTCAGGGTTGGGCAATCGGCCAGTGGCTATCCGCCCGAAGGGGGAAACAAAGCGCAGCTGATGAAGGATTCGAACGCTGCCATCAAGGCGATCGCGCGCGATATCGATGCAGCGCAGGACCATGTGCATATCTGTTTCTACATCTGGCTGACCGATCATAACGGCACCATGATCATCGACGCTCTCTGTCGTGCAGCCGAACGGGGCGTGACGTGTCGTGTCATGGCAGACGATCTCGGATCGCGGCGTCTGATCCATAACGAGGCATGGGGGCGCATGAAGGCTGCCGGCGTGCATCTGGTGCGTGCCATGCCGATGGGCAATATCGTCACATGGCCGCTGCACGGTCGCATGGACATGCGTAACCATCGCAAGATCGTGGTGATCGATAACCGTCTGACCTATTGCGGCAGCCAGAACTGCGCCGACCCGGAATTCCGGGTCAAGGCACGCTTTGCGCCCTGGGTCGATCTCATGGCGCGTTTCGAGGGGCCTGTGGTTCTGCAGAACCAGCACCTTTTTGCCACGGACTGGATGGCACATACCGATGAGGATCTCGGTCCGCTTCTGGCTTCCGCTCCCGTGATCGAGGGCGAAGGCTTCGTGGCGCAGGTGATCGGAACGAGTGCCGCACTACGTTATGCGGCAATGCCCGAAGTCTTCACGTCGCTGATGAATGCGTCGGCGCGCGAACTGACGATCACGACCCCCTATTATGTGCCTGACGAGCCGATACAGGCGGCTCTGTGTGCCGCGGCACGGCGCGGCGTCAAGGTCACCATGACCGTACCGACGCGCAACGATTCATGGATCGTTGCAGGGGCCAGCCGCAGCTATTACCGCGAACTTCTCGAGGCAGGCGTTCGTCTGTTCGAATATCCGCTCGGCCTGCTTCATACCAAGGCACTGACGCTCGATGGACGTATGACCATGATTGGCTCGGCCAATCTGGACAGACGCAGCTTCGACCTCAATTTTGAAAACAACATCCTGCTCGCGGATGAGGAATTTACCCGTGCGATCAGGGAGCGGCAGCAGAGTTATCTCGACGCAGCTGTTGAGGTCACGCTTGAAGAGGTGCGCGCCTGGCCGTGGTACAGGCAGCTCTGGAACAATACATTGGCCATGATCGGTCCCGTTCTCTGAGGGGATAGCACTCGAAAAGGCTTGTCCTCCTTCGTGCCTGTTTCAGGCGAGCCTGAATGTCTTTAATCGGGTGCGCAGAACAGCAGCCTCTCGATACGAGCCTGACATTGCGCATCCTGGGGCAGGGGGTGTGCGCCGATCCGGCTTATCGCTCGGACTGACAGGCTGTTGATGAGCCAGGCTGCCTGCGCATTGCGAAGATCGTCCGGCGTCAGACGACGCTCGATACCCCACCCGCTTTCGAGCAAAGCCGCGCGCGCCGTTCCTGCCAGAGCGCCGTCATCGAGCGGAGGGGTCAGCAGGGTTTCACCATCCGATACGATCAGGGTCGCGGCGCTGGCTTCGGCGATATGACAGCCATCGGCAGACATCAGCAGAGCATCGTCATATCCTGCCTTGTCCGCCTCCATACGGGCGAGAATCTGGGGCAGATAGTTGAGGTGCTTGATGCGGCTGAGCGGCGAGGCCCCGTCGCGACGGTACCGACTGAAATGCAGGCGGCAAGGTCCGGATGGTGCAGGTAAAGCCGATTGGGTGATCAGCAGGGTCGTTTCCGGCATGGCGGGGGGAAGAAGCCCCCGTGGTCCGACGCCGCGTGTGAGCGTCAGGCGCAGGGCGGCCTGCATGGCCCCATTGGCCGAACTGACCTCATGAAGGGCGTGACGAAGCAGGTCGGTATCAGGGAGCGGAATTTGCAGCAGCGATGCCCCTTCTGCCAGACGGCGCAGATGGGCCTCTAGACGCAGAATTCTGCCTTTTTCCAGCCTCATGGTCTCGAACAGGCCATCGCCCAGCAGAAAGCCGCGATCTGTCGGGTCGATCCGGACCAATCCCGCTTCGACCAGAGAGGCATTGTGCCAGACGAAGTTCATGGCTGAAATACCCTGCGTAATGCCTTCGCCTTGAGGCAGAGTTCTTCATATTCGCGTTCGGGGTCCGACAAAGTGGTGATGCCGCACCCTGCACCAAGCGTAAGCACACCCGATTTCAGAACGAGGCTGCGTATGATCACGCTGCTATCGAGTGCGCCATCCGTCCCGATGCGGAACAGCGTACCGCAATAGGCCCCGCGAGCCGAACGTTCGATGCGGTCGATCACCTTGAGCGCCTGATGTTTGGGTGCGCCGGTGACAGAGCCGGGGGGGAGCGTCGCACGCAGCAGATCCAGCGCCGACAGATGATGCGCGAGCCGCCCTGTCACGGACGAGACGAGGTGATGAACATGGGCGAAGCGTTCGACCCCGCACAGAACGGGCACCGTAACCGAGCCGGTTTGTGCCACGCGGCCGATATCGTTGCGCATCAGATCGGTGATCATCAGGTTTTCGGCATATTCCTTGTCGTCGCATGCCAGAGCCGCAGCGATGGCGGCATTTTCCTCCGGGCTTCGCCCGAGGGGCGCTGTTCCCTTGATAGGGCGTGTTTCGATAAGCCCGTCAGCATCCATTTCGAGAAAACGCTCGACCGAGGCGCTGAGCAGGGTGAAACCGGGCAGGGTGAACAGCGCGCCGAACGGGGCTGGGGAGTGGCGTCGCAGGCTGCGATATATCGCCGCAGCTTCAAGGGACGGATCGACAGAAGCCCGAAACTGTGTGGTCAGATTGGCCTGGAACAGTTCCCCTGCATCGATCCGTGCAACCACTTCACGCACGCTTGCGCAATATGCTTCACGATCCAGATCGGGTGCGAAATCGAGGGAAGGCATGGGAGTGGAGGCCGCCGAACAGCGCGGCAACTCGACCGGCATGGGCGCATCGCAAAAACTTGCCCAGTAAAGCTTCTTGTTCGGACGATCGAAAGCAAAGGCCCCGTCGTAAAGCGCTGCATTCAAACCGGGGATAGAGGGGCTGTGGCGTGAAATGATGTTTTCGAGCACCAGACCGGCCTCGTAGCTCGCCAGACCGATCAGCCCTCCCGCAAAGGGGACAGATCCTGTCGCGGTCCGGTTTGGTCGAAGGGCTTCAAGGCCCGCCCATCCATCAGGATGGTCGGAAACAAGCGTATGACGCGGCGCACAACAGAAATAGGACCAGCGCGACCGGGCGTTGACCGGTCCCCCGCTATCGAGCAGCACGGACCACGGCTCGTTGCCGTAACGGGCGATGAAGGCATCCGGTGAACACCAGGGAAGTTCCTGAACCAGCATCAGCCGTGTCGTACAGGCGTGCGTGCGCGATCTGGAGCGCAGCGTATGGCCGAAGGCGAGACTGGGAGGAAAGACGGCATTTCCCGGCCTTACCGTGGCACAGGGAGCGCGTCCAGTCAGGATATCGCCCCTGCTCCCGACTTGTCGGATACGGTTCTGCTACGGCCTGTTTACCATGTGTCGGTTCAGGTGTTTTTAGGATCGACCGATCTGAATCCGTAGGTGACATAATCCGGAACGACCCGGCCCTGCTCGACCCGGACGGTCAGGTAGCCTTCGGGCGTACCCAGACGTGTGCCATGCCACCAGTTGCCCGAGACAGCCCCGCCCGTGATATAGGGCACACCATGCCATGTGACCGTTTCGAGCACATGGGTATGGCCCTGAAAAACACCGATCACATTGTAATGGTCGAAAAGCTCCAGAACCTGCCAGGCGTTCTTGACGCGTGTGCCCTGGTGAGCGGGCGCCTTGCCCGGCGGGGGAGCGTAATCCTCGACCGCAGTAACGAGCGGAATATGGGTGGAAACGATCACGGGCATGCCGACAGGCATCGCAGCCAGATCGCGTGACAGCCAGGCAATCTGTTCCGGGTCGACATAACCCTCATAGGACCGGTCCGGTGTGATGCCGATCGAGTCCAGCACGACGAAATGCACGCCCTTATGGGTGAAGGAATAATAGGGCGCACCGAAATTATCGGTGTAGTATTTCTTGCCATAGAGCGGATCGCTCGGCGCGATGCCGCTTTTGGTATACACCCCCATGACATCGTGATTGCCCATCGTGTTATGGACATCGTGACCCAGCGTATCGGCCGTCTGCTTGTACAGGTCCATCAGGGTAAGCGCGCGTGATTTCGGCACACCCAGAGCATCGAAAACATGATCGCCACCCTGGATCGTGAAATCGGCATTTGCCGCACGCGCCTGCCTGAAACAGTCGAGACATCCTTTGGACGCGTTCAGCTCCGGCTGGATATGGGTGTCGGTGAGGAAGATAAAGGTAAAGGCGTCATGGGTCAGCATGGCGGGGCGTTGCGGCGCCAGCGCAAGGGCGCGATCCGAAAAGCCGATCGTCCCGGCGGCGAGGCCGGTCAGGGCGGCGGAGCGTAAAAATCTGCGTCTGGGTATGAGCATGGGAACACTCTCGGTCTGGCGTTGGATCGACCGTCATGCGGCCAATGACAATCACGCAGGGATAATCGCTCCGCCCTGTGTGTTGGGTGAAGTTTCGGTGAAAGACACAGCACGGAAAAGGATCATGACCCGGCCATTCGCGGCCTTGCGCAAAAAGAAATTCGGGGCTGACGCGCGATATGGTTCAGGCCAGGCAGCTCTAACGCAGGGTATAGAGCGCGGCTGCCGTGCTGGTATCGACCAGAGACAGGAATAATAACTGTGCGCTCTTGCTGTTTTTGTCGCGCGCAAAGGCTTTCAGCGCCTCGCTATAGGCCGTTGCCCATCCGGCAACGATCAGCGATGCGGCCAGTGCCGGGGCAGGATCGGTGGGCGCGCGGTCGAGAGCGTCGATCAGGCCGAGACGTATGTCTTCCGCCATCTCGTCCCGAAAGGCGCGTGCCCGGGATTTGAGTGTCTCGCTTGCGGCCAGTGTCCGGGCGAATTCTAGTGTTTGCGACGAAAAACGCAGAAAAGGGGCGTCTTCGGCAATGAGACGATGAGCCAGCTGGCGCAGGGCTTCGAGCGGATGAGGCGAAGTATGACAGGCAAGGGTCTCGCGCAGCATCTGGCGTAACGCAGGCTCGCGATCGAAAAACAGATCTTCCTTGCGTGCAAAATGATTGAACACCGTCATGCGCCCGACATCTGCCGCTTCGGCAATGGTATCGATCGTGACCGCATCGAAGCCTTTCTCGGCAAAGAGTGCCGTCGCGATATTGGAAATACGCTGTCTAGTGGCAAGGCGTCTGCGGCTGTGACGATCATCGGGTGTTGACATGACCTGACACTAACAGAAAACTATACCGGGTACAATTATGGATTCGGTCTATGACATATGTTGATGTGGCGATTATCGGCGCGGGGCCCGTGGGCATGTTGCTTGCCATCGAGCTTTCCCTGACCGGCACATCCTGTCTCCTGCTGGAAGCAGATCGGGAACCTGAAGATGTTCAGAAAGCCCTGTCTGTCGGCCCTCTGGGGGCAGAGGCCCTGATGAGACGCGGGTTCGGTGCTGAACTCGACGCCATGGAGGCGCGAACCATCGCCATGACGCGTTCATCGGCATCAAGCGCCGGGGGCGGATGGGCAAGGCCGCTGACAGGGGCAAAACGTTTTTCCGGTCATTTTGCCGGTATTCCCCTGCCTGCGCAGGAGGTCGACGATCTGCGTCCCACAAGGTTCATCGATCAGCGTTTTCTTCAGCAGATGCT
>Ga0157365_10000279_pt1 | contig 23178 bp, 18 predicted proteins | sample AttsexASBM3_FD_111478 | JGI IMG/M metagenome (GOLD analysis project Ga0157365, IMG submission 111478) | Fungus gardens microbial communities from leaf cutter ant in Ribeirão Preto, State of São Paulo, Brazil - Atta sexdens ASBM3 | ecosystem: Host-associated > Fungi > Mycelium > Unclassified ... | reverse complement strand
TTCGGAAGGCTCAAGGACTGGCGGCGGGTTGCAACCCGCTACGACAGATGCCCGACCGTCTTCTTCTCAGCCATCTGCCTCGCAGCAACCGTCATCTTCTGGCTATGAGGCCTGAGCCTGGAGGCCAAATTTAAGTGATGATGCACGTCATCTTTCACCGTTCTGAGGACACCCAAAAATCATCGTCCGTCGAAGACTCTTCGGTGAGGTCTTATCCCGCGGGCAGGCTTCCTCAATCGGGGCCTTCTAGACGAATCATGCTGTATCAGAAAATAGGCTACATCATGCTTATCATAAATAGCTATGCAATTCATTCTATCACTCAAAGTCTAATAGGTTCTAGCAGTTGGTTATTAAATCCGGTTCCGCAGCTAACTGCCTGCCAGTATGAAATCGGGTATTAGAACTCATCGGATGTATTTCTGAAGTGTTCGACCGATCCTGTTGGCTGGCATTTCAGTGAAATGGAAGCAGAAAGAGGCTGCTATAAACGAAATGATCAGGACAGGAATCAGCATGACTGAAATCTGCACGGGCAGGGGCTCTGAAAGCAGGAGAGGGCTTACGAGACGCGCAACAATGACAATCACCAAAAAATGGAAAAGGTATATTCCAAACGATATATCGCCAATTCGAGACAGCCAGCGGTGCGACAGAACTCTGGACATATGATTTCTTGTCGCCAGTCCATAAATAATGACTGCAGAAAAAAGCGCTTCAATCAGGCTGCATAAGGGATCGTGAAATGGGATTTCGCCCTGGTGGGGCATGAGTTCCAGTATTACTCGAACGCCAAAAAGTCCGATTACAGAAAGATAGAAGAATACTTCAGGATAATTTCTTTTGTGAGATTCCAAGAATCTAAACGTTAGAATGCCAATAATGAAATCTACAGCATAAAAAACCGGTAAAGTCTTTCCGCTTCCGCCGGCTACGAGAAAGGACAGTCCTGCGAAAAGCGCAGTAGTAAACACGGCTATCCATACGCGCCCAGTGCACGCCTTGATAAAGAAAGGTAATACAAGTGCGACCATAAGTTCACAGGTAATCGTCCAGTTCTGAGGGACGACAGCACTGTTCATGCCAATAAAGCATTTGATCATGGTAAAATTGGATAAAGTCATCTCATGAGGCAACAATCCCTGAAACCAGGCATTGAGGAATGGCACGTTTTTTTTCGAGAAATTCGACTTTACGTAAATCAGGGACAGGGCGGTGACGACCATCAGGAGAGGCAGTATTCGGAAGATGCGGCGTGTATAAAAACCCGCAATCTCTCTGATTTCGATGGGTCTTCTGAAAAATGAAGGTGACAGGACAAAGCCGCTGAGAACAAAAAATACAACGACTGCCGCATGGGAATTGAGGAGAATTTCCTCAAGTGTAAGCCAGAAAGAACCTGTTATAGGGAAGCAACGCACGTAGTGCCGCAGTAATACGATCAGGGAGGCAAATCCCCGCAGTGACTGAAGGGATCGAATATGATTATCGAAAGATTTTGTCACCTTGAATGATCTGCCAATCGTATGAGACACCGTTTCTTTTTTCTCGTGGAAACCTTAATTTTTTATAAAATTGGTGAAATAAAAAAAGGAAGCACCCGGATACAGGTGCTTCCTTTCTTATCAAGAAACGCTCTGGATGCTGAAACGATCAGCAACCCCAATGCGATGTGTTGTGCAGCACGGGAAGCTGAGAGTGCGAAGACGACTGCGTGGTCGACGAGAAGCAACCCTGTGAACCAGCGTGGCTCGTCGACGAGGTGGAGCAGCCCCATGCATTGCCCGACTTGCCGCCGAAGCAGTTGCTGCTACCGGACCAGATGCTGCTGCTACCGCTGCCGCAACGGCTTGACTGCCATCCACTGCAGGACGAGAAAGCTCCGTTCATTGCAGAAATGATCTTCTGAATGGAGGAGGCGAGATTGCTTCCGCTGCAGCCGCCAGAGCCCCAGCCCCAACTTCCGCTGTGGCTACCGCAGGCAGTGCTGCTACCATGGTCATTGTGCGTTGAGCTTCCATTGTGGCCATTCCAGCCGGAATGTCCGTCCTTACCGGAATGTCCTTCACAGCCGGAATGGCTGTTATGGTCCCAGTGGCCACAATGACTGTTGGAGCTGTTTTTGTCAGCCGAGGCATCAGAGATCAGATAGTTTCCGCTCTTGTCCTGCGTAATCTGAAGCGTACCGGGGGTATAGCCTGAAGCCATCGAGACATTGCTCAGGGTCAGCGTATGATTGTCGCTTTCCTGAACAACGAGGCTGTAGCTGCCGTCGGTGTTCTTGACATAAGAAGCCGAAAGCGGAGTTTCACCTGTGTTGGCGGTAATTCCGAATTCCGTCTTGCCAGAGACATTGCTGAAGCTGGTGCCAACAGTTGTGTCCTGGCCGTTGAGGAAGAACTGCTCGCTCGACTTGGGGTCGAAGGAGACGGACACGCCGGTGGCCAGGAAGCCCGTGTAGACGGAGCTGTCACCGGAGAGGGTGATGTGCATCGAATTGGAAATGTTGATGCCGTTCGTCTGGCTGCCGAATGTCGAATTGACAATGTTCAGCGTACCATTGCCGTTCAGTCGTGCGCCATCGCCCATGAAAACGTTGCTGCGGTTGTTTTCAATGGTCAGGGTGCCGTACATGACGTTGATGTCACCAAGCTGAACAGCCGAGCCCGTATCGACTACAATCGATCCGTACTGCGACACCTGAAAAGAACTCGTCGAGAAAACAGGCGAGCTTTCGCTGGACGTGCAGGAAGACGCCGTGATGTCGAGTGTGCCGTAATCACCGATGGTCAGGCTGGGAACAGCCGTCGCACTGGCCGTTCCAGCGACAGCTTCAGCTGTAGCGGTTGAACTCGTTCCGGTAATATCGACATCATGATAGGTCGTCGGGGAAGCGCCCGTGGACCAGTTCTTGACATTATAGAAGTCGCCGTTTGAGCCGCCGGTCCAGTAAGTAGAAGCCATTAAACAAGTATCCTATATTCCAGGGAAACCCGGATATTATTCTGTTCAAAACTCGAGTGCAGAATTATTCAACCCGCGCACTCTCATCCGGGATCAATGCTGGCCTAATTTGCACATCTCAAAAATATTTTCTCATTAATAAGACGTTAAATGCTTTTTTTCTATATATTGCAAACAGCCAGAAATTCCCGGAATCTCGGGTATCATCCCGGTTTTTTCCAATTTCCGAATGTATGCTGGCGATCTGTTTTCGTGGGCTTGGCAGGGACGATCGGGCTTTTCCGACCACGATTCGATCGGTCTGAAGAATTGCACAGACAGACAAATAGCGATTATGACAGCCGCACCATATCCGGAAACGCAACAGCAGGGTGATCAGGATATTTGCGTTCTGATGCTCTCCTGTTCCGGAACAGCCAGGTTATCGAACAGGCAGAGTTTCCGGGGAGAAGGTACGTAGACCAATCTGGAGGACTTCTCTACGGTCCCGCAGAACAGTATCATAGTGAGACCCACATTGAGCGCCGAAGTAAGAAATATCGCATTTTATTTGCCGCAATTTCATCGCATCCCCGAAAACGACAAATGGTGGGGTGAGGGCTTTACGGAGTGGACTAACGTCCGCAAGGCGAAACCGCTCTTCAAGGGGCATGTCCAGCCGATCGTTCCAGGAGAGCTGGGATACTACGACCTGCTAGACGAACAGGTTTATGCTGCACAGGCACAGATGGCCCAAAGTCATGGAATTGAGGGGTTCTGCTACTGGCATTACTGGTTTGGAAACGGAAAGCGTATCCTCGAGAAACCCTTCAACAAGGTTCTGGAGACAGGAAAGCCTGATTTTCCGTTTTGCCTGTGCTGGGCCAACCAGTCCTGGACGGGTGTGTGGCATGGGGCCCCAAAGCAAGTGCTCATGGAGCAGACCTATAATGGTGAGGAGGATATGCGGGCCCATTTTGCATTTCTCGCAAAGGCTTTCCGTGATCCTCGCTACATTACCTTCAATGGGCGACCTGTTTTTCCGATCTATGGCGTTCGTGAACTTCCTGATCCACCGGCTTACATCATGGCATTGCGAAATCTGGCGGTTGAACACGGATTTCCGGGGCTGCATATTATTGGTATGGCCAATAGGGATGCCGATAAACTTCTGACCTGCTGTGATCAGGTTATGCCTTTTGGGCCTGGAGATTATCTGGACAACAACCCATTAGGATTAGGATTGGTAAGACGCGTGTTGCGTCGGCTTGCCTGCACATCGCAGGCGGAGTGGCTGCCTGATGTCCTGCGAAAAGCAATGAATGCACCGATTCATCATCCATTCCGGGATGTGGTGGATCAGGCTTTCAAAGACCTTCCTGCTTCTGCGGATTACATCCCCTGCGTCACGACTGGCTGGGACAATACCCCACGTTCGAAACGTAGAGGGGTTGTCTTTGAAGGATATTCTCCTGAACTGTTGGGTGAATATGTGCGCAAGGCAGTGCTGCGGAACAGGCAGGTCGGCGGTGATAATTTCATTTTCTTCAAAGCCTGGAATGAGTGGGCGGAAGGCAATATTCTGGAACCTGAAACGCGTTTCGGGTTGAAACCGCTTGAAGCCGTAGCGGCTGCGCTAAAGGACTGATCTGAACTCGTGACCGACAGATCTCAGCCAGAAACTCTCCTGAATCCGGAACATGAAGCCATGACGGATACAGGTGCAAAAACAGCGCGGGGAGCGGCATTTCTGCTTGGTACCAAGCTTTCAGGTCGCGTTCTGGATTTTATTTCTCTTGTCGTCCTGACACATCTTCTGCGACCAGCCGATTTCGGTCTGGTCTCATTGGCCATGTCCGTAATCTACCTGGCAGAGGCAGTTTTCGAGCTTCCTCTGTATCAGGCTCTTGTTGTTCTGGATCTTATAGACAAAGATCATCTCGATACTGCATTCACACTCAGTTTTCTGCGCGGGTTTGCAATCTGTATTGTTATTCTTGTTGTTTCCGCACCATTCTCGATTTTCTATCACGATTTCAGACTGTTTCCGCTTCTTATGGCGCTTGGTCTGGCGCCTGCATTTCGCGGAATGCACAGTCCGGGCATCGCGCTTTACGCCAAGCGGCTCGATTTTTCGCGTGAATGTGCCATTGAACTGCTGGGGAAGGGCTGCGCGGTCGTTGTTGCCGTTCTGGTTGCTTTTACAATGCGCTCATACTGGGCCATTGCGGCTGCCACGATTACCAATGCTGTTGCTTCCATGGCCGTCTCGTACGTCATATCTGCATATAGACCGCGTTTTACACTGTCTCGATGGAATGATTTCAAGAGCTTCCTTGGCTGGAGCAGTGGTGCCCAGATTCTCAGCGCCATTAACTGGCAATACGATCGCCTCATTCTCGGCCGTCTTGTCTCAGCGCCGACCCTTGGTGCTTTTTCGATAGCAAGCGATCTTGTTGCCATTCCTTCTCAGGCGATTGCGGTTCCTCTGAGCCGCCCTCTTCTTTCTGCCCTCGTCGCGAACCGGGATAATCTGGATCGTCTGAGAAATCTTTATCGTCTGTCGAACACGACCATTTTCATGGTCATTCTTCCTATTTTTATTGAGATGTCTTGCCTTTCCAATGAAATCGTTCACACGATTCTGGGGCCAAAATGGGAGAAATCCGTTACTTACATTTCTCTCCTTGCCATTCCTCCAATGATTGCGGGGCTGGCTGAAGGCATTGGGGCGCTGGTGATGGCTTTCAAGAAAAACCATCTTTATATGCGCCTTAATGCTCTGGAGTTCTGTCTTAAGCTGCCCATTATTACAGGCGTCTCATTTTTCTTCGGAGCGATCGGGGCATGCTGGGCCCGCATAGGTGTGGCATTCATTATGATGGTTGTTTGCCTTGCGACGACCAGATCTCTGATTAAGACATCCTATACTGAAATCTTTTTTCAGAACTGGCGTACCGGTCTGGCTGGAATCATCTCCTGTCTCGTCATGGAAGGTCTGAAATACGATATTCTGCCTTCAACGTGGCCGGGGCTTGCGAGGCTGTTCATTCTGGGATGGGCCGGAATAGGGGCCTATGTCCTTGCTCTGTTCGGGCTCTGGTATCTGACCGGGAAAAAGGCTGGTGATGTTGAAGCCAAAATCGTCGGGAAACTTCTGTCGAGATTCAGGAAGCCCCAGCCGCAGTCCTGAGGTGCGGTTTTCTGGTGGCTTCAGGCATTAATAGCTCTCTTCAGCGCTCGGTTTGTAATATACGGCGCCAGTTTTCCCGACGTTACTGTTTTACGAACTGGCTTGAGCGGATTGGGCTTCAAGGAGCTGGCGCAGTTTGATGGCCTGTTCACTTCCACGATCTGCGGCAAAATCCAGAAGCTGCTTCGCTTCTGCAGGATCGGGCTTGCACCCCATGCCATTGTAGACGAGCTGGGCAAGCGTTACGGCCGCCCCGATATGCCCGGCTTCGACGGCCCGGCGATACCATGAATGGGCTTCAAGAAAATTGGGATCAATGCCATCGCCCTGGAGGTTTATATCACCGACCAGTGCGAAGGCTTCAACTTCGCCGCCCTGGGCGGCTTTTCGTAGCCACGTCTCGGCTTTCGACACATCCCGTTCGACACCGCGGCCCTGATAATAGGCAACTCCGACCTTCATCTGCGCTGCCGGATGGTTCTGTGTTGCGGCTTTCATGAAATGGCTCAACGCCTGAGCGTCTTTGCCGCCTTCATATTCCAGAATTGTACCGAGCATCAGTTCGGCGTCCGGCAGGCCGCCATGAGCTGCCTGCTGAATGAATGCCGCTGCCCTGCTGCGTTCTTCGGGCGTCCGCGCCGCGCCAAGCAGCGTGATCCCATGACCGTACAGTCCCTGAACATTTCCTCCTTCAGCCGCGCGTTGGTAGAACTCGCGGCCTCTTGGGATGTCGCGAAGCGCTTCCGGCCCCTGCGTCAGGAGATAGGCTGTTAGCGCCATGCCTTCCAGATCGCCGCCTTCCGCTGCACGCTCGGCCCAGGACAGTGCTTCTGCATGATCAGGTTCTCCCTGTTTCAGCGCCATATCGAACACTTTGACCTGCTTTCCGGCAGATGCGCTGAAGCCCATATGGCTCAGTACGCCCAGTCTGTGACAGGCTTTGGCGTGATGTTGTTCTGCGGCTTGCCGGAACCAGCGAAGGGCTTCGTTTCCGTTCATCGGAACATCCTGGTCGGCCAGATACAGTTCTCCGAGCATGAACTGGGCTTCTGCATTTCCTGCAGTCGCCAGCGTGTGAAGCTGTTTTATTCCCTGTCTGGTTTTTCCGTTTTTCAGAAGATTCTGTGCGTGCTTCAGTTTTGCTTCAGGGGTGCCAAATAACGGGACACGAAAATTCTTCATGTTATTTTCCCAGATCATTAGGAGATGGTTCTTGGAATGCAGGAGGGGTTACAGGACAGCGCATGAGGGGTGCAACAAACCGGTGCGAAAAATACTCAAGCCACGTCTCCACCGGGGAGCGCAGACCATGCAGTACCATTGTCAGAGCCAGACCAGCGGTTATCAGGAAGACGACGGGCCGGTTCAGCCATGCCTTTCCCGAAAACGCGCGCAATTCGTTTTTTCTCGCCAGTGTCAGAAACAGGACGCCCAGCAAACCGACGCTCGCACCAACAAGAACTTCTGCAAGGGAATGGACATGCAGGGCGATCCGCGCACAGCCTGCAAACAGCGCCACTCCAACTGCGGCGGCAAGGCACACGCGCGGATATCTGCTGAAAAGCACTGCTGCCCCGCCATAGACAAAAGTCGTCCCTGCCGTATGTCCGCTGGGGCTGTACAGGCTTTGTCCCGGAAGCCGCCCGCAGGCCTCGAAATAGAGCTTGAGGACCAGTGTTCCCCCGAAGACCAGCAGCACCAGGGCAGAGTAGTACAGGAATATCCTGTATCGTCCTTGCAAAATGAGGGACAGGCTAATCAGCGCCATCAGGGGCCACAGAATATTCTCGTCCCCGAAATCGCTCAGAAAGCCTATGAGCATCATGGGGCTGTCAGGCATGCCCCGCTTTTCCCTTTCTGGCCTGAATCCTCATCAGCGATGAGACCAGCACGGCCAAAAGAACATAGAAATCCATCGTTCCCAGAACGGGACCGGAAATCAGTGTCGCCACCGTCCGACCAAGCAATGCCGTAAATGTTGCTTCGATCATCCAGGCATCCAGCGATTGTTCATTCGCTACTGCCCTCAGCGTACGGAATATTGTTACAAACAGTCGGCCGTTCCAGACAGCGAGCCCCAGAACACCTACAATGCCAATCGTAGACAGAAAACCCGGAAGCAGGCTGGAGGAACGGTTGCTTCCCCAGCCGGTTCCCAGGCCATAGGTTTCCAGAGCCAGCTGATATGAATCGGTGTCTTTCTGAGTGCGCTCTTCATATGAAGCAGATTGTTTCTTTTCCTGAGTTTCCAGCATCACGACCGAAGCTGCCTTGATCACATCAGGCGCGAAAGCGGCGAGGGCTAATGTCGTTAAGCCCATGCACAGGACACCGGCTCCGATGAACATCATCAGTCGCCGGAACAACTGCCGTTTCCGGGTGACAATGGCATATATGACCAGCAGCATCAGCCCGAACAGCATGGCAGCATAACCAGTGGTTGAGGTTGTCATCAGCAGGCAAAGGACACTCATGACCATCATGAGGCGCGTCAGCCATCCGCCATAACCTCTCAGTGTCGACCATACTGTTGAATAGAGTGTACCGATCAGGAAGGTTGCGCAGGCCGCAGGTTCCGTAAATGTGGAATTGATGCGCGGGACTGGCCCGCTCATTTGCGTATCGAGGACAGCCCAGCCGGGATTGGAATAGAAAAGGGTTTTTGGAAATGGAATGCTGCCTATAAGCCTGTGTGCCATTTCCCAGAATCCGACGACACATGCGAGCATCGCGCCCATGAGATAGGCGAGATATAGTCGGCGCGGATCGGCCTCGCGTCTTGTCAGGAACAAGAGCGTCATGATGAATATGACGAGATCGAGCACGAGATAGGCGTCTTGCGTCATGTTGCCGCGCTGAGGGGAAAGCGGCATGCGCGTTGCGATCTCATCCAGCTTCTGGGGCCAGACAAGAACTTTGCCTTCAAACAGGCGCGGAAGCAGAATGGAACCCAGGATTGCCCAGAAAAAAGCAAGAAACAACGGCACACAGAATTTTATCTGGCGGCTTGCCCCAGGAAAGGTGATGCCCAGTGCAAGCTGAAGCCCCATAAATGCAACAAACATCATTCCCGGAGCCATGGAGGGCTGTAGGCCCAGCCCCCCCAGCACCAGAACAGCAGCAGCCTGTAAGACCCCACCAATAACAGTCAGTTCCAGAAGGCGCTGCGGATCTTTTCTGAAAAAGAAGATAAGGCTGAGGGGCCAGAAGATCAGCCCCATCGCAGTCAGACCCATGTCAGACCTTGTCGGCTGGTTGAGACGGCATAAAGGCCTGCCATTGCTGTTCAACGAATGTCGTGAAACGCGATCGGAACAGCTCTTCCGAAAACCGGAGCGCGTTCTGATGGCAGAGTTCGGACGTCATGTCCTTTTCATGTTCCTCAAATGTCTTCACCGCATCGATAATGCTTTCCGCGCTCTGGCTGTCGAACAGGAGACCAGTTGTTCCAGACTGCACAATGTCGCAGGCGCCTCCGCGTCCGTAAGCGATTACGGGAGTTCCCGCTGCCTGTGCCTCGACAAGGGAAATACCGAAATCTTCTTCCCCGGCGTATACGAAGGCCCGGGCCTTACTCAGCGTCATCTGCAATTCGGCATCCGGGATATGCCCCCGAAGGCTGATATTCGAAGCTCCGGCTGCTTTCTGACGGACCAGTTCCGCATCGGGTCCGCCGCCTATGACGATCAGCTTCCTGTCGGGCATGTGGCGGAATGCTTCAACCACCAGGTCAATCCGCTTGTAGGGCACCAGTCGTGAAACGACGACATAGTAGTCTTCCTTTGTGCCATTTACGGAAAAACGGTCCAGATTGACGGGGGGCGGAATGACATGGGCTTCCCGTCGCCATGTCTTGCGGATCCGGCGGGCGATATAACCTGAATTTGCTACGAATGCGTCCACACCGGCCGCCGCTCTTACGTCCCAGTTTCGCAGGCGATGGAAGAGCCAGCGGATATAGAGGCCACGCAGCCCTGTGTTCAGTCCGCTTTGACGAAGATAGGTGTTCTGGAAATCCCATGCGTACCGCATTGGGGAATGGACATAGGACACATGGAGTTGATCCGGTCCTGTGATGATACCCTTTGCCACGGCATGATGGCTGGAAATAACAATATCAAATCCACTGAAATCCCACTGCTCGACCGCCAGAGGCATCAGGCCGAGATAGTGTCTGAAAAACCTGCGTGCAAATGGCAGTTTTTGAATGAACGACGTTTGAATTTTTCGATTTCCCAGACGTGCACGGTCTTTTGGGGAAAGAAAATCCACAACAGAGAATATTTTTGCGCCCGGGTAACATTTAATTAATTGCTCAATGACAAGCTCAGAACCGGCCCAGTTTTCCAGCCACTCGTGTACAATCGCAACCTGGATAGATTTCATGTCTATTTTTTCTCATTCTGCGGTTTTCAAAGTTCCGCTGCCCGCAGGGACTTACGCTCTCTTTGTAACACCGTCGTCGAAGCAGTCTTCCACGCCGGTTGCGGGAAGTGGCATTGGTCTGGCAGCAGTCCTCGGCACATGCATGTGGATTGCCGGAGGCTACTGGCTTTTCTCCTGATCAATCTCAAGGGCTGGCGGCTTGCTCATCTTCGGAGAAGGGGGGAGCAACATCAGAAATGCCGCTCGTATACCTTGATGACATCTCCAGGTTTGACAAAATTCTGAGGATAGAGAAGGCCGGTGACTGTGCTTCCTCCCTCCTGCCGGATCGCATACGCATAGTGTTCCCATGAGCGGTATGTGAATCCTCCCGCTGCTGCGATGGCTGAAAGCAGCGTCATACCCGGCTGGTATGCATACTGACCTGGGTGTTCGACCTCGCCGATGACCGAGATGAGACGGTAGGCCGTAACCTGCACCGCAATTTTTGCGTCCCGAAGAATGGCTTTTCGCCGTAGCTCAGCCGTAACATTTTCTCCCAATTCCCGGGTCGTTAATCCGGATGCATGTACATTTCCCAGCAATGGCACATCAATATTGCCTGCACTGTCGATGCGGAAATCAGAAGTTAACTGATCCTGACCATACGTCATCAGACGCACTTCATCATCGGTCCCAAGCTTATACTGCATCGGATCGTATGCTGGTACCGGTGTCAGCCCCCGGCCCGGACTACAGGCCGCCAGACAGCAGCCTGTCACGCACAGAAGAATATATTTTCGCAGGCTCTGCAAAAGGCTCATCCCAAAAAAATCCGTCATGATGAGAATTCTATCACAATTGATACTTTATGCTTATCACAGCCGTATCGATACTGTATCGCCTCGTTCCGACAGCATTGGCATTTCTGTAGATATTCGATGCTCCCAGAGAGAAGTTCCGGTCTAGCGCCCAGTCGAAGCCGACGCTGAAGTCAGAATTCATCTGGGATGTCATGACCTGGTACAGTGGAGTATGTTCGAAGATGGCTGGTGTCTTTCCTGCTCCACCCTGCTGAACCTGCGCCCCGGCATGGAGTACGAGGTTGCGGGAGTAGGCATGGCGGATATCAAGTGCAGCATTGGTATAAACAAACCCGACCACACTTTCGAAAGCACTGTCTGCTATTCCGCGCGATACGGTCAGAGAAACTCGCGTAAGATGCGTGGGCGTCCATGTTCCCCGCAGTTCAACATAGAATGTGTTAAGGGCTTTATAGGCCGATGCAGCGTAGAAACGGCCTTGGTATCCCCCCAGCACCCGAACGCTGAACGGGCCAGGCATTTTGTAGTCATATCCTGCCAGAGCAGAAAAACCGTTGGAGTTTCTGGAAGGAAGATTGAAACGGTTACTCGAATACCGGATCTCGACGCCTTGGGCGATCATAAGAAGGTCGCTACCTTCGGCCATGGAGTAGCGCAACCCGATCCCTTCAGAGAACAAAACCCGGTTGCGGTAGGACTGCTGCAGGTAAATGTCGTTCCCTCCCAGATCTGCGAACTGAAAGCGTTTCAGATCAAAGTTTGGAATTATCGAGAGCTTTCCGTGCGTCTCGATCCGATCATCCAGAGCTAGGTCCTGCATGAAATAGGGAATGGGTTGATTTGCGGCCAATGCGCCCAGATCAAATGGCATCTGGGTCATTTTTTCATGGCTCAGATGATATTCGAGCCGATCATGGCCCAGCCTTTCATCTCCCGACAGAAATGCAGACCAATTGGTCTGATCCTGTACTTCGCGCTCGGGATAGTAAAGCTGATTAACGGATGCTCCAGCCCTGATGTGCCTCCGGCTCTGAATGAGTAACCCTTCCAGATTTGCCTTGGTCTGGCTGACTGCGCTGGGAACGCCGCCCATGATCTGGTCGGCGTTATTAGTGTATCCCCATCCTTCTGAAGCTTCCCCATTGACAGCCCAGGGGCCGAACCTGAGGCCCTGAGCTCCGTATCGATGATCTGTATCCGACTGGAAGGCATCTACGGTTGCAGTGCCTTCAGGGCTGCCCAGAGCCGAAAGGTTCTGGGTAACGACCTGTGCATATGCCGCCTTGCCGAGAAGCAGCGGTGACTGGAAAGACACCCCAATTCCCAAAGCGAACAATACGCTCAGACCAGATTTTTCCCGATACAAAAACATGGGAGAATTTCTTATCAGAAAAACATTTGTCAAGAAATCCTTCCCGTGGAAACAGTCGAAAAGCATACCGTTAATGCTGCTATAACGTTTTATTAACTCAAGTTGATGTAGAACTTTGTTAATTTTTATGTAAATAGACATCGTCGTCAACGACGCAAGTTGCTATTGTTGTATATCGTTCGGAAAGTGGCCGTGAATAACACTGCTATCGCCTTCGATAATGAGTGTCTTTCACAGGGAACCGATGAGATTATCCTTCTCCTTTGATCGGGTTGCTTTCAAATCCTCAGCAGACAATACGATGGCTTCTGCGGTTGGCAGTGTCCGCCCCCGGTTTTTTGTGGAGTTTGCTCGTCGGGTACCGCTCATCTTTTTCTTCAGCGACCTCGTGGCTTTATTTCTGTCGGGGATGGCGGGAAGCAGGATTGCTTCAGCCGTTCACAACTCGTCAGTCGGTGCGCCGCTGTTTCTTGATGCAAATCTGAATGCATCCCGTGCAGCAGGGCATCTCATGCCGATCTGTGTCGGTGTGCTGCTCTACATGTTTGTCAGCGGTGAATACCGTAACAGATTTCCGTTCTGGAGCGAGTTCGGGCGTCTGATCGCAGCGTCGTTCTGCGCCTTGCTGGCATCGGGCTTCTGGGCATTTGCGTTTCAGATTTCCGATCTGCGGATGGCAATCCTGTTGCCTTGGATCATTTTTCCATTCTGCAGCGAACTGCTTCGGCAGCTTTGTCGTCGCGGACTGCATGCAGTCCGCTTGTGGCAAATCCCCACGCTGCTGGTTGGGGGAGAGGTAGAAACGGACCAGGCAAGGCGTATCCTGAGTAGTGAATCCCTTCCCAGCTACGAAATTACCGGGCGTCTCAGTCCGCAGGAAGCGATAAACTTCCTTGCGGCATCTGAGGAAACGAATTTTTCCCGCGGGTTTGAGTTTCTGTTATGTCTTGATCCAACCGATATGCGTTCTCGGGACCTTATCGAGCGCCTGACCCGGAGGCGCATTCCCTTTGCCCTGATCCCTCAGGTTTCCGGCATGCCTACTCACGGTCTGACGCAGTCATCCTATTTCAGTCATGATACTATTATTCTGTCCTATCGGAGCAATCTGGAAGAACCGGTTCAGCGTTTTTTCAAATTCACGTTTGACTTTCTGTTGGCCTTGATCCTGTTTGCGCTCGTTTTTCCTGTCTATGTGATCCTCTATGTGCTCATTGCTCTGGAGGGTGGGCAGCCAATTTATGGCCATCGTCGGATCGGTCAGAACGGGCGTGAATTCAAGTGCCTGAAATTTCGCACAATGGCGAAAAATTCCGATGAAATTCTGAAGCACCTTCTTGAAACCGATGCTGAGGCAGCCGCAGAATGGCAGGAAACACAGAAGCTGCGTCATGATCCCCGGATCACCCGTATTGGACACCTGCTTCGGAAAACGAGCCTTGATGAGCTGCCGCAGCTTCTCAACGTCATTCGAGGGGAGATGAGCCTGGTGGGGCCGCGTCCCATCGTGCAGGCAGAAGTCCATCATTATGGTGAGAATTTCGAGTATTATGAGGCGATCCGTCCGGGAATTACCGGGTTGTGGCAAGTCAGTGGCAGAAGTGATACAGGTTATGCTGAACGTGTTCAGCTTGATCGGTGGTATGTTCGTAACTGGACTCTCTGGCACGATGTTGCCATCCTGGCGAAAACCCTTCCGGCAGTTTTTCTGAGACGTGGTGCTCGGTAAGCGGAAATTAATATTTATGAGTCAGATTTCTGCTACGATGAATCCGAAACCGTCTTATCCAATTGAGATCACTCCTGCCCATGAGCAGGAATTCGCTGGTTTCAGCCAGTTGTTTTCAAGTCTCAAAAGGCACAGGCTCCTGATGTGTTCCGTCACAGGCGGCACATTCCTTCTGGGGGCTCTCGCCATTGCGACCCTCAAGCCTTATTATCAGTCTGTTGCCGAAGTCGCGGTGGGGGCTCGCGGCATGATATCGCCGTCACAACTCAGCCCCTATGCCGATCACGCTCTGGATCTGGTCGCGCTCAATACCCAGCTCCGCATCATCAAAAGTCCGGCAATCGCCCTGATGGTGACGCAAAGACTGCATCTTGCGGACACCCCGGAATATGAGCAGGCGCTGCGTCCCTCGCTTCTGTCAAAACTCAAGAGAAGCCTCGGGCTTCAGAAAGCCCCGGCTCCCCTGACACCTGAAGAGCATGAAGAGCTGGTTTCCGACCTGCTCATGCAGAAGGTGGTCATCAGCAATGACGGTCGTTCGGCGATTCTCGGGATAACCGCGCGGTCTGCCACGCCCGACCTCGCGCCTGCTATCGCCAATGCCTATGTGCGCGCATATCTCGACTTCGAGCAGCAGGCCAAGATTCAGGCGGCCCGCAATGCAAGTGTCCTTCTCGAGGAGCAGATTGCCCCGCTGCGCGAGAGAGCGATTCAGGCGGAGCAGGCTGTTTCCCGCTACAGGCAGGAACACAATCTGCATCTGCTCGGAGACGATACGGGTAATGATGCAGATCATAAGGGGCGTATTACGCTTCCCGCGACAACGAATGATGTGCGTCTCACACAGATGAATCGTGAACTTGGTGAAGCGGAAGCAGATCTGGCGCGAAAGCAGGCGATATACAGTCAGGCTGAATCAGGCGGAAACATCGAGACCATTACCGCCATCACGGCTTCGCCGCTGATCCAGAGTCTTCTCCTTCAGCAGGCGCGGATCAATGCACGTATCTCGACGCTGTCCGCCACCGCTCTCGATCAGAATCCGGAACTGATCGCTGCCCGGGCCGAAGACGCGCGAATTGAAGCTCAGATTGCCACGGAAAGCCGAAAACTTCTGCAGAACCTCCGCTACGAGGCTGAAGCTGCCCAACAGCGGGTCAACGCTCTGAAAGAGCGTACGAACGCCCTGCAGGCAAATGCGACGGAAGAAGAGCACGCTGACATCCGCCTGCGACAGCTTGTTGGCGAAGCAACAGCCGCACAGACCCTGTATCGGGATTACCTTTCCCGCGTTGGTCAGATTTCTGCCGAAACGGCCATACAGCAGGCGGAAGCACGCCTTATCACGCCTGCTGATCAGCCTCTCGGACCAGCAGGACCACCAAAAAAACAGTATGGCGTGCTGCTCCTTCTGATTTCTCTGGGACTTGGAGCTGGCGCTGCTCTGTTGAGAGACCGTTCCCGCAGCACTCTTCGGACCCTCAGCGAGCTTGAACAGCAGACCCATCTGTTCGGTCTTGGGGCCCTTCCGCGCTTTGAAGGCTCCCTGCGGCAGCAACTGGGCTACAGCAATTCCCTGTACGGCCGGATGCTCAATTCCATGCGGGCCATCCTGACCTTCGGCAATCCTTCCATCCGCACGAAAACTACGGTTATTACCTCGGCTGTAGGCAGTGAAGGCAAAACCACACTTGCCATTTCGCTTGCCAGCAGTGTGGGGGCGCTTGGCAAACGCGCTCTTCTGATTGATTGTGATGCCCATCGTCCAGGCGTCCTCCTGTCGCTGGGGCTGGAGGAAACCGCTGACGGCTTCATCCGCGAAGCGCTGCCAGGCATGGATATTTTCGTGGCCAGCCGGAGCAGCGAACGCGGGGTGATGAATTTTGAAGCCCTGGCACAGTTTCTGGAGACGCATCGAGGTGATTACGATCAGATCATCATCGACACGCCACCAGTTCTGAGCTTCCCCGAGGCGGGTGTTCTGGCCTCTTTCGCTGAAGGAGTGATCCTCGCCGTCAAATGGCATCATACGTCTGCAAGTGCCGTTCTTGAAGCACAGAGGATCCTGCGCACCCATCATGCAAACTGTCTGGGTGCCGTTCTGACATTTGTCGACATTGAAAATCTGCACCCTGAAGAGAGTGTCCGGATCGGCGAATATTCCTACTATCGCAAGCTTGTTTCCGCGCCATAATGTCTGTTTCTTCCATGCCCCGGATCTCTCTGAACGGACGTTTTTCCGTTCAGTCCCTAAGCGGCGTGCAGCGTTTTGCAACGGAGATTACACGCGCACTTTCGGAAATCTGGCCAGTTGACCTGCCGCGCCCTGAACTGTTGACACCACAGGTCCCTTCTTCTGCGTCGCCCCCTGTTGATATGGGCTTTCCGGTACGACCTTGTGGCCGTTTTCAGGGTCAGCTCTGGGAGCAGATTGACCTGCCCAGAGCCGCCGGCCAGGGATTGCTTGTAAATCTGGGAAATACTGGCCCTCTTATTCTGCCAGCACGGAACAGTCGTCAGATTGTCGTCATCCATGATGCCGGCGTCTTTTCCACTCCCCAATCCTATTCGCGGCTGTTTCGTGTCTACTACAAAACGCTGCACCGGCTGCTGGCTTCAGGCAGAACCCGCATTGTCACGGTATCAAACTTCGCCCGCAATGACATTGCCCGCCATCTCCGGATTGATCCGGCCAGGATCAGCGTCATTACCGAAGGTGCGGAACATGCTACGCGTCTTCCGGCAGACAGAACCATTCTGGAACGCAATGGACTGAAAGCAGGGAAGTATGTGCTGGCTGTAGGCAATATGGTCCCGCACAAAGATTTCGCGGCACTTGACCATCTGGCGGCGACATTACCTCAACGCGGACTGAAGCTGGTCATCAGCGGCGGAATGAATAAACGGGTTTTTGACACTGACATGCCTGATCTGCAGCATGCCACCTATGTCGGTCGTGTGACAGACGAAGAACTTCATGCCCTTTATAGGGATGCAGGCTGCTTTGTTTTTCCTTCCATTTACGAAGGTTTTGGTCTTCCGCCGGTCGAGGCCATGGAAGCGGGTTGCCCCGTCGTTGCGCGCGACATTCCTGTGCTGCGTGAAGTTTGCGGTCAGGCTGCTCTCTACGGTTTCACGCCAGCCGATCTGACGTCCCGGGTTGTGGAAATCCTTGATAATCCCGATGTTTCCAGAACGCTTCGCCATGCGGGCCGGGAACAGGTGAACCAATACCGCTGGTCAATCGCAGCCGGAAAACTTCTGGATATCATGCGTGAGGAATTCTCCGCATGCTGAAACTGGTCCGTATCCTGTACATGCTGGTTATGCTGACCGCAGTCAGTACCATCATGCCGGTCTGTGCTCAGGAGGTTACTACAGATGAAGACACGCCTTCGGCTTCTTCGCCTGTAAAAATGCAGTTATGGTGTACCATCACGGATCTGGCATCGAACCGTTTATTCGTTTCTGATCCTGTTCCTACGGGGACACTCACTCACATGGCGTTGTGGGCTGCGAGCAGCCGTTTCGTGACGGTCGTGAACAGCCGCTACAACCTGACGATCCGCAATAGCGATCATGCCTGTGCAGTTTATCGGGATAAAACTCACGCCACGAAGGCCAGAGACGTTACGATAGCCCTGGCTCAACACCGTGGCGAACAAATTGTTACTCTCGGTCTGGATTAGACCATGACATCTGAAACTGTCCTATCGCATTCGAACAAACCTGTTGATCTGCCGACGAAAAGCAGCCTTCAACGACAGCAGGACATGCGGGCGAGCGAAACGGCCTTGCTGTCAGCAGAACCCAGGGTCGTCGTTGGCATCGCGACGACGGGCCGTCCGGCAATTCTGGCAGAACTTGTGGGCCAGTTGGCCAGACAGTCGATCCGTCCTTACAGACTTATCATCAGCTATGCCAAACCGGATGATATTGCTGCTATACCCCAGACGCTTCGGGACAGCATGTCCGTTGAATTCGTTACCGGCCATCTGGGAGCTGCCGTCCAGCGTAATGTTATTCTCGATCATGTAGAGAATGAGGACATCATTCTTTTTCTGGATGATGATTTCTTCCCGCACCCTACATATATTTCCAGAATTATTGAGGCTTTTCGTGATCATCCGGATGTTCTTGGGTCTACCGGACATCTGTTGGCAGATGGCGCAAAGGGACCGGGCCTGAAAATCGAAGAAGCCAACCAACTGAACCAAAATGCCGAAACAGCACCGCTTCTTCAGGTCGAGGATGTTTTCAATACTTATGGCTGCAACATGGCCTTTCGCTGCGCTGCCATAAAACGTCTGGGCACCCGCTTTGATGAAAATCTGCCCCTTTACTCCTGGTATGAGGACATGGATTTTTCGCGATCCCTCCTCCCATATGGCAGGATTGTCAGGGTCAACGGTGCCAGAGGCGTGCATCTTGGTAACAAGACCGGCAAAGGATCGGGCATCCGACTTGGTTACTCCCAGATCATCAACTGCATCTATCTTGCTCGCAAAGGGACCTATCCCTGGTCGCACGCGCTGAGAAGCGCAGGGCGGCATCTCTTCATCAATGCCGTTAAATCCTTCAAACCAGAACCTTACGTTGACCGCAGGGGACGTTTGCGGGGAAATCTGATAGGTATTGGCGATGTCGTCCGAAACCGTATCACTCCTGAACGTGCCGCCACATTCACCATTTCAAAAGTAGCATCCTGACATGCGGTTCTCACTTATCGTCCCCACACTCGACCGCCCGGCTGAAGTTGAAGCTTTCATGCAGGGCCTCGACCGCCAGATTTTCCGTGATTTCGAGGTAATCCTTGTCGATCAGAGCGGAACAGATCTTTATGAGGATATTGTTGCACGATACAGCCGTAAATGGCCCGTGAAGCATGTCCGGTCTGATGTCCGCAAGCCCCGACACGCGTGTAATCTGGGTGCCCGTCAGGCTGTGGGGGAAATTATTGCTTTTCCCGATGATGACTGCATTTACGAACCAGACACGCTCGAACGTGTAAATGCCTATTTCCGTAAGACGGGTGATCAGGGATTTATAACCGGTGCGGTACTGAACCTCGATGGTACACCAACAGCAATGGGGCGATGGCTGAAAGAAAGCCAGCCTCTTAACCGTCACTCCATCTGGACGGGCCTGATCGAATTCAATTTCTTCATGCCTCGCGACCTGTTCGAACAGGTCGGCGGTTTTGATGAAAATCTGGGCCCGGGTACGTCATTTGGCTCCTGTGAAGGGCCAGACCTTGCGCTGCGCCTGATGTCGGTCGGAGCGCATGGATATCACGATCGCAGCCTGCTGGTCCGTCACATGGACAAGTCTTCCACGCTCAGTGGATCCCGCGCCTATGATTACGGGACAGGGATGGGATATGTCCTTCGCAAAAACCACGCTTCCATGCGAACAATCCTGACATTCTTCATCCGCCCACTGGGAGGAGCGTTGCTCAGCCTTCTGCGGCGGAAACCTGACCGGGTGGCATATTATTTCAGGACGCTTCAGGGCAGGCTGGCAGGGTATTTCTCCAGACAGGCCCGCAAGATTGCACGGCATACTCCACGGGAAAATATTTCCTGATAATCCGGAAGGTATTCCGGAATGACTGTAAAGGCGGGTTCATGACAGGAAATTTTCTCAAGGTTTTTGCCATCTTGAGTGCAATCCCGGCGATGTTCTGCATTCTCCCTGCACATGCTGATGCAGCAGATCCTGCCCGAATGATCGCAGCCTGTCCGGCATGGCCTGCCCATTGCAAAATTGATCTCAAGGGGCAGGTCTACAAGATCCAGCACACGCTGCATCTCAATCCGCTGACCATGAGACTGACCAATGGCGTACTGGATGCCTCGGGTCTGCCGGATGGTGATCCTGCAATTCTTGTCTCGTCAGATGGTCCGGGCCAGCCTGAAAGTTACGATACCGCTGCAGACAGCATCGATCATATCGTTCTGACAGGCCAGCCGAAAGCGGATGGGATCGTTCTCGATAACAGGAACGATGATAATATCCGTATGGCTGCCATTACGATGGAAAATGTCTCAATTTCCGGATTTCGCCGTGGGCTGACTTTTGGCAGTCATGCCTATGTTTTTGGCCTTTCCCACGTCCAGATCCATAATAACGCAACGGGCCTGTATACGGTCCCGAACGCAGTGGATGCGGGAGAGCGCATTACCCTGGAAGATGTCAACGTTTTCAATAATACCTTGGGCGTTGATGACGAAGGAGGCATGGAACTCGACTGGCTCGGATCACGTCTGGATTACAACGCGATGACGGCGGTGATCTCAGGTCTGTGGAATTTCGACGGCCATATTGAGATTGCTCCTCCGCATGCTCCTCCGATCCGGCTTCATGCCCTCGTCGGTCAGCCGGCAGGTTCACTTTTCATAACGCCCGGGTCTTTCGTGATCGTCAGTCAGTCCGGCGGGCAGGCAAGCAGCGACTACTGGGTCCAGAGTGACAGCCCCTACAGTGCGATCCAGTTTCCTGTCCACACTTATGGTGTTCGCGGAAAGATTGCTGTCATGAACGGTCCTGCTCCCGTTTACGGGCCTGCCTTGCCGCCCTACAACCCGTACTGATCCTGACAGGCCCCTGCCTGGAGGCAGGGGCCCGCAATAGAGTTGTGTTACGCCATCCAGCGGCCTACTGCCGCCATACCCAGCGTCAGAAGTTCTTCGGCCCGCTGAGGCGTGGATGCCTCAACATATACCCGCAGTTCCGGAGCATTTCCTGACGGGCGCAGATGGATAATGTCATCCTTATGGAAGGTGATGCGGATACCATCCGTTTCATCAACCTTTGCAACAGGACCACAGGCATCAACGAAACCCAGCATTTCGCTGACACCCGCAACGTCCGCGCGTAACATGGTCAGGCGCGCGTCACTCTGCGTTCTGGGGATGTTTTGCAAACGATCGCTCTGTGTGAAACGCGGCGGAAGTGTTTCAAGAAGTTCCGCAACACCGCGCTGCCCGTCCTGAACCGAGGTCAGGACACAGATCATTGGTAAGACGGCGTCCCGGGTTGGCAGGGCAGCGAGAAATTTTTCCTGATGGTTGATATCGCTGGCCAGCAGGAACCCACCATTGGCTTCGTAACCAACGGATGGAACATTGCCCGCCTTAACCGCGTCCATCATTCCCGTCACGACGTAAGGTGAGCCAATCCGGGTGCGACGTACGGAAGGAACAATTCCCGAAGCTTCGAGGGCCGTATTGCTGCTGACAGGTGTGGTCACCGAAGCGGCGCCCAGGCTCTGTGCCGCAAGAATTCCAAGGACGTCTCCCCGCAGCCAGCGCCCATGCTGATCCGTGAGGAGAGGGCGGTCTGAGTCCCCGTCCGTTGTCAGGATGGCGTCATACTCACCATTCTGCGCCCAGTCACGCGCAAGAACGATATCTTCCAGACGCACGGCCTCCGTATCGACGGAAACGAAAACATCCGAACGTCCCAGAGGAACAGCCTTTCCTCCCAAGGCCTCGATAACAGATACCAGCACGTCTCGGCCTACTGCCGAATGCTGATACACCCCCAGCGTCTTTCCAGAGAGCGCCGTGGGACCAAAAAAATCCACGTAGCGTGAAATATATTCCGGCAGAACGTCTGTGACGGCAGGAAGCGTGATATCGGCCGTCAGGGCGCCCTGGTCATCGAACCATCCGTGCGGGAGGCTGACGTCCTGTTCGCGCATGCCGGTTTCGTCGCTTTTGAGGAATTCTCCCTTTGCACGGTTGAACTTGATTCCGTTGCGATCGCTGGGAATATGGCTTCCTGTCACCATAAGTGACGGCATATTCCGCGAAAATGCATACAAGCTTAACGCGGGTGTAGGAACCAGACCGCAATTGACCGGCCTGCCTTTCATCCACACGATGGCGGCAGCGCATGCCCGCAGAATGCGAGGGGTACTCGGACGCAGGTCTCCTGCAATAGCCACGGATTTTCCGGGGCTGAACTCCCCGATTGTCTCCAGATATTTCAGATAGCCAACAGTATAAGCAAAGCAGACAGCGTCCGTCATGGACGTGACAAGTCCGCGTGCGCCACTTGTTCCGAATGCTACTTCTGATTGTACCATCCAGTCAGAAATCTTCATGTATCTTCAGCCTCATGTCATCGGGGAAATAGTTCATGCGTATATCTTCCCGAACATACATCCGCGCTATTGGACCTGATAGGGCTTACCGGGAAAAGCATGAATGAGCGTGGCTTCGCACGCGTAAAAGTCTCTTCCGGGCCTGAAGGGTGAGGTGTGGCGACGGGGACACAGCATCATTATTACACAACATTGCTAATGAGAATCATTTGCATTAACAACTGGAGTGAGGGAAACAGGGCTCAGTCAGAACGTCGCGATGGCTTCTTTTCCGATGGCGGATCATGGGTGCGCAGGCTGAAACCAGAGGTGTTTCGGTCGCAGGGAGCAGCCCTTGGTCAGATCGGATGAAAAGCTGTCGGAAGGTCTGTGGCGTAGTTTCAAGAGTTCAGGTGTTGCATGCCGCAAGAAAACGATTTTTCGCTCTCCTCCCTGTCGGGCACGTCTTTCCGGTCCTCCCGTGAAGGTTCAGGCCAGAAATGGTCTGCCCTTGTCATGCTCGCACTCGGTGCGGGGCTAGGGGTGGCCGAAGCCGGCGAGGCCGAGGCGCAGGATGGAACGGACACGGCAGGCACGACCGCGACTGACAGCACGATCAACCTGTCCGCCGTGCGGGTGCATGGTCAGGCGGACGTCGAGGGT
>Ga0157365_10000278_pt1 | contig 23221 bp, 22 predicted proteins | sample AttsexASBM3_FD_111478 | JGI IMG/M metagenome (GOLD analysis project Ga0157365, IMG submission 111478) | Fungus gardens microbial communities from leaf cutter ant in Ribeirão Preto, State of São Paulo, Brazil - Atta sexdens ASBM3 | ecosystem: Host-associated > Fungi > Mycelium > Unclassified ... | reverse complement strand
TTGCCACGCGTATCGGTGGGCAGATGCGGCGCAATCCGCGCAAACTGTCGGTCCGAAAGCCAGAAAAGGTCAGCGTCCATCGCTCATCTCCTTTCAGAGAGAGCGAATCACAGGCCGCTCACATTGGGAAACCCTTTATGGGGCCGGGCCCTGGGCCATCGTGTGTGTCCGCGCCCGGCGACGGTAGAAACGGCTCAGATCGGGCACGACGGGGCACCGGTTCCCGGTGTTTTCGCGACCGATGTCTTCATAGTGACGAAGAATATGGACGGCCACTGACTGACGGCGGCCGTCGCTCAGGCATCGCAGCACCGCAAGATCGGAACGTCCGCTGATGACACGATCGAACCATCGACCCGTACGCGGATCGCGCCCGGCCGCCTTATAGACGCCGTTGAGGAATCTCTCGACAATCCACGGTCGGATTCGGGGTGTCATTCGACCCGTCGGGATCGGACCCGCGGGAATATGGTAGACATTGCCGGTGGCGATCGTGCCGACCCGGAGCGGGTTATCGCCCCCCAGAAACGGCGATGTATAATATTGTCGGATCATCGGCATCGCTCCTTCGCAAGTCGGGCGTTGTTGGCTTCGATACTGCGGGCATCGAAGTAATCCGATCGGCGCTCCAGTTCTTCGGCTTCAAGCTGATCGGCAAAGAGCGGCATTTTCGCTTCAAGCCGGCGGCGCAGGTTGCGCCTTCTCGTCTGGGCCTTGCGCTCGCCACTCCAGCGCTTCGGCGGTGGCAAGATCGCTTCCCATCCCTGCGACCAGCCGCTGCCAGGAATATCTGCCGGAGCATGTTCGTCCCTGATCGCGTTGTCTTCGGTATGAGTGTACTCGAGCAGGGTGCAACACCACCATGTGCGTCCGTCAGGGAGTGTTTCCGCATCCGGTGGCGGTGCCGTGTTGGGATTGGACCAGAAAAGCCTGATCGTCGCACGCATCGCGTGTTGCTCCTCACGCGAACGCTTCTTCGGCGACGTTCTCCACAGTCTCGTCCCTGTCGAGCGCAAGGATGTAGTCGGCGGCGACCGAAGCAAGGCGGGCGGCAGTAAATACCGCTCGCTTGTCCGCCTTCAGCATGTTAATCCAGTTCCCGCAGTAGTCGGCGTGGCGAACGGTGGCCGATATACCGAGGCTTGACAGAAGAAACGCAGAAGTCATCTCCGCAATAAGTTCTTCTGCCATGTAGTCATAGCTTCCGAAGCGGTTGCTCAGCTTACGGTCGAGCCTCTTTTCATTTCCTGACCAGTGCCCGATCTCATGCATGACCGTGCGAAACCAGTTCACCGGCTCATGATAAGCCTGTTGCGGTGGCACCTAGATAAGATCGAGGGCTGGCATGTCGAACGCCTTGTTCCCGCCGATTTTAATCGTGGCCCCGGTCGCCTTGATCAGACGGTCGGCGGCCGGGATTCTTTCGCCCTCCGGGAAGGGCGCGATGGGCGCAGTCATGTCAGGGGACAGATTTTCGCACTGTTCGATGTTGAATACCGTGAACCGCTTCAGGAACGGTATGGCGCGCGCCTCGTCACCTGCCTCCGCGGAATTCGGCACCCGGAAGTGCTTGGCCCTGATGCCGCTGACGTGTTTTCAATCACCTGACGTGATCGACGTTTTGGCCGACCTGTTCATCGAATACGGGGCTCCCGACCATATCCGGTCGGACAATGGTCCTGAGCTTGTCGCCCACGCCGTGCGGAACAGGTTAGGACGATCAAGCGTGATGACCCTGTCTATCGAACCGGGAAGCCCTTGGGAGAATGGCTATATTGAAAGCTTCGATGCCCGCCTGCGGGACGAACTGCTGAGCGGCGAGATCTTCTGCAGCCTTGAAGAGGTGCGCTGTGTCACTGCCTAGTGGCGGGAGCATTACAACACCACGCGCCCGCACGGTAGCCCCGGTTATCGACCACCAACGCCGGAGACGACCGCGTCTCCGGCATGGCCGCCCGGCACCGCTACGCGGCCCCTCACGCCGATGCCGGAAACCGAAAGGCGCATCGGCCAACTATGCAACCGGACCAATCAGTCCAGGCAGGCCATGTCGTCCCCTCGTTTTGTCCCTTCCTCACGTCCCGCACGACTCTCTTCAGAATTGGACCAATTTTTCCAAGGCAGTCCACGCCTGTTCATGTTGGACGGGACGCTCTGAGCGCCCGCTAATCGCTATTTCAGTTCGAACTCATTATAGTCTATCGCGCTATCGCTGCCGTTCACGACCTCCGTCATCCCTGCCGGCAGGACGAATGCATCGGCAAGGTCGACGCGCTGCTGGCGCCAGACCGTCGAGTCGCCGTCACGCACCAAGAGTCGGCCAGTGCCGAGGACGATCCGGACCACGGGGGCGCCCATCCGATAGCGCCCCGTGCTTTCTCCCGGCTCGAGATGCACGCGCCAGCCCCGGACGCTCGGCTTGTCGAGCACGAGACGGAATGTCCCGCCATCCGGACGGACCGGACTCCCGGGAGTTTTCGACGTCGCCCGCTTGATCTCGAACGTCACCTGATGGTTCACGCGGTCACCGGTGTTCCGCACGATGTCCACATCGGCTTTTGCACGATAGGGCAGGAACCGCACCGCATCCGGGGACATGACCGCGTCCTTGGGCGACTCGTCGAGCGACTCCTTGTGGATGGGCGTGCCTTGGATGGCCGTATTAACGTAATCGAGATGCTGCTCGTGCCACTTCGTGCTCTGCCCGGGACGGATAAGCACGCGGTAGAGCCTGAGATCCGCATCCTCGTAGATGACGTGGTGGAGCGGGTCGTTCGCGGTAGGAACGATTTCCGAGGGGCTCGGCTTCGGGAGCTCCGCCCGACACGTCGCGGGCGCGAGTGCGGGCATGGCCAGGATCGCGACGGCGGCGGCCACGCCTGTAACCGACGGGTCACCCTTCCGCTGGAGCGTCTGAAGGAGATTCAATCGAACGGTCATGCCGAATGTTCCTCTCATTACGCGCGACCCGAAGCGCCGGTCGGGGCAACCACCACCCCCGGACGGGCATCGCACACGAAGCTCGTATCCAGCTCGGTCACGGTGTTGACGCCGAGGAGCGCCATGTCGCGCCTGATCTCCTCCGTGAGGATCGCGACGGCACGCTCCACGCCCGCCTGTCCCGCATACGATGCTGCAAAGAGGAACGGACGACCAAGCAGGGTGAAGTCCGCGCCCAGGGCGAGCGCCTTGAGCACGTCCGTCCCGCGCCGGATCCCGCCGTCCACGATCACCTTCATCGCGCCCTTGTGCGCGGCCACTTCAGGTAGGACCCGAAGCGGCGCCATGGCGTGGTCGAGCTGTCGCCCGCCGTGGTTGGACAGGATGATGCCGTCCGCTCCGGACTCCCGGGCGAGGATCGTGTCCCGTGGCGAGATCAGCCCCTTGATGACCAACGGGCCTCTCCAGCGTTTGCGGATATGCTCGATATGCCGCCACGAGAGTTGATCGCGGGCGACGGTGTTGCGCAGCGCGCGCGACATCATCGGCGGCCCTCGCTCGGCCTCGGTGTTCTCGAAATGGGGCGAGCCATGCCTCAGGAACGTCCTGCCGACCACCCCAAGCAGCCAGCGCGGATGGGTCGCGCTCTGCACCATGACCTTCGGCGTCAGACGGATCGGCATGCTGAAGCCACTGCGGATATTGTGCTCGCGATTGCCGAGGATCGGCGTGTCGACGGTCACGACGAGATTACGATAACCGGCGGCTTCGACCCGATCCAGCATCCGATCGATACGTGTGAAATCCCCGGCGAGATAGGCCTGGAACCAGGCGTTCGGATTCGCTGCGATCACGTCCTCGAGCCGTATCAGCGAGGAGGCGCTGAGGATCATCGGGATATTGGAGGACCGGGCCGCCCGCGCGAGCGCGATATCCGCCCGGTAGGCCACGAAGGCCGCCCCCCCGAGCGGGCCGATCGCGAAGGGCGCGTCGTAGGTCTGTCCGAAGAGCGCCGTGCGCGCGTGACGGCGCGACGTATCGATGAGCGCGCGCGGCGTGAAGCCGTAATCCTCGTAGGACGCTTGCCCGTTTCGCATGGCCGATCCGGTTTCGACGCCGCCCGCGACGTATTGATAGATCATGCGGGGCAGCGATCCGCGGCAGGCACGCTGGAAATCGTCCAGGGCAAGGATCGCGGCGAGTTTTCCGCCCGCTGCGGCGGCCGGCCCGCGCACGACCCCGGCATCGGGGACGGAGGCGGCCGTGAGGCTGGCCGACAAAACGGCCGGACTATCATTCATGGCATGTCGATCCTCGTCATGTGTCTAGGGACGGCGAGCCCGGCGTGCACCATTGCCGGACTCGCGAGACCCCTCCTCTGCAAACGCTTACATACCCTGTGGAACGGGTCGTGTCTCATCGCAAGCAGGAGTGATCATCATCTTAACGTGACGGTGACCCGCTCGCGCGACGTGCCACCGGGGGATCGACTCCCCGGGTATCCGAAAATCATTGTGAAATCTGGTATTTTATGACCCCCGTCAGGAAGGGACGCGCGTTATGCGCTAGATATCACAAAACTATGATATCAAGCGCGGCGACAGATCATCGAATCTGTGACACACCAATCGGAGAGTGTAACCGCTTACATTCCGACACCCGTCATGGCTCCGTCGGACTGCCCTGCCAACGCAAGACAAACGAGGCCGCCGTGACGCCGACAGACCACACCCGACGCAGCGGAAGCATCGGCCCAGCTCGATCCGGAGCAAGCGCCCTGCTCTCGGGACGCTACCGCCTCGTCATCGCCGCCCTGCTCTTCGCGCTCGGCATGATCAATTACATGGATCGCGCGGCACTGGGCATCCTCGCCCCCGCCGTGAAGTCGGAGTTGCATATCTCGTCGTCGCAACTCGGAGTTGTGTTCTCCGCGTTCTTCGCGAGCTATGCAGTCTTCGCCTTTCTCGGAGGCTATCTCTCGGATCGCTTCGGTCCGAAGAAGACCTTTCTGACGGCCGCCATCGCGTGGTCCGTCTTCTGCGCGCTTACGGGCGCCGTGCACGCGCTTCTCGCCCTCGTCATCGTCCGGCTGTTTTTCGGGGCCGCCGAAGGACCGATGAACTCGACCACCAATCGCATGGTAACGAACTGGTTCCCGCGCAAGGAAACGGCCCGCGCGCTCGGATTCTCTCTGTCGGGGCAGAATTTCGGTAGCGCTTTCGCCGCGCCGATCGTCATCTTCGCGGGATATGTCGCGGGATGGAGGATGGCGTTCGTCGCCCTCGGCGTCGTCGGCGTTCTGTGGAGCATTGTGTGGGGGCTGCTGGCTTCGGACCGCCCGGTCGAGAACCGGCACGTCACGCAGGGGGAGCAGGCGCACATCGTCTCCGATCGCGCGGCGCTGCCGCCCTCGGGCGAGAAGCCCGCGCTGCGCCCCTACATCTTTCGCGTGACAACGTTCGGGCTGGCGCTCGGCCTCTTCACGCTGCTCTACCCGCTCTACATCTTCGTGTCGTGGATGCCGAGCTACTTCACCGGCGTGCTGCACTTAACGCCGGCGCAACTCTCCATCGCGGCCTCGGTGCCGTGGATCGGTGGTTTCCTTGGCTATTCCCTCGGCGGGGTCGTGGCCGACTACGTCTTCCGGATCGGCACGAACGGGCTCGTCTCACGCAAGATCACGACGATAGTCCCGCTCCTGATTTCCTCGGCGGTGCTCGGCTTCGTGTCGTTCGTCCACACCGCGACGCTCGCGGTCGCACTTTTCACCCTGGCTCTCTTCATGCTGTCCATGGCGACGCAGTCGCTCTGGGCAATGATCCACGAGGTCACGCCGGCATCGCTGATGGGCGGCGTCGGCGGTTTCATCCACTTCCTCGCGAACATGGCGGGCGTAGTCTCTCCAGCGCTTACCGGCTACGTGCTCGACGCTGGTGGCGGATACGACTCCGCCTTCCTCATTGCGACGGGCGTGGGCGTCGTCGGGGCGCTGCTGATCTGGCTGATGGTTCGTGGCGACGGTGGCCACACGCGTCGTGTGAACGTCGCGCCGTCGCCCGACCTCTCCTCCTCCTTCTGACATCCACATCGCCGACCGGGACCACTTCATGCCAGCACACCCATCCTTCCGCGCCTATGTCGGCTGCTACACGACGCCGGAGCGCTGCGGTCGCGGCGACGGAATCGAGGTTTTCGCCTTTGCCGACGCGTCCGATGCCTGGACGCGTGTCCAGAAGGTCGAGACGCACGACAACCCGTCCTTCCTCGACTTCGACCGGACGGGCCGCTTCGTCTGCGCCATCCACGGAGACCATCGGGCGATCTCTTCCTACCGGATCGACGACGCGACGGGCCGCCTCTCGCCGACGCATCGCACAGACACGGGCGGAGTGAATCCGGTCCACCTCGTCTTCGACCCGACGAACCGCTTCGTCATCGTGCCGAACTACGCCTCCGGCTCGGTGGCGTCGCTTCCGTTCGATGCGGAAAGCGGCCGTTTCGGCGCACCGATCGACGTAGTGAACCTTTCCGGCGAGGCCGGGCCACACAAGGTCGAGCAGCCGGGCTCGCATCCGCACCACACGGTCTTCGACCCGGCCGCGCGGTTCCTCTACGTGCCCGACAAGGGGCTCGACCGTGTCTTCGCGTTTGCCGTCGCCGAGGACGGCAGGCTGCGCCTCGCAGGCGAGACACGGACGCGTGCCGGCGCCGGACCGAGACACATCGTCTTCCATCCTCGCCTTCCCACCGCCTATGTCGTCAACGAACTCGACTGCACCGTCACAGCCTATCGGCACGATCGCGAGAGCGGAGGGCTCGAGCCGTTCCGGATCCTGTCCGCGCTCCCCGCCTCCTATACGGGCGATGGCCGCGCGGCAGCGATTGGCATGCTGCCGGATGGCTCCGCCCTGATCGCGACCGTTAGAGGCGCGGACCTCCTCGCCCTCTTCATGATCGATCAGAAGGACGGCTCGGCGAGGTTCGCGGGCGCGCGCGCGTGTATCGGTCGGACGCCGCGCTTTCTCTCTGTCCAGCCCGAGATGGGCGCGATCCTCGTCGCCCATGAAGGCTCCGATAGCATCGCGAGACGCCCGCTGGACGCGTCGCTCGAGGATGCCTGCGCGCCCTGTGCCGTAACGGGCAGCCCGAGCACGGTCCTCGTCCGGCGGGTTGCGGCATCATGAGCCGCCTCCTCGCACGCGGATTTCTGTTCGCCCTCGCCGCCGGGTCCGTCGCCACGGCGGCCGCGTCACCCGTCCATGGCGTGTCAAAGGGTCATTACCTGGCCATCGCGGCGGACTGCGAGGCCTGCCACAGCGCGCCGGGCGGCAAGCCCTTCGCGGGCGGATACGGTATCGCGACGCCCCTCGGAACGATCTATTCCACCAATATCACGCCATCGCTCCGCACCGGGATCGGCGCCTACAGCGAGGCCGATTTTGCGCGCGCCATACGCGAAGGTATCGCCCCCAGCGGTCGACATCTCTATCCGGCGATGCCCTATCCGGCCTACGCGGCGCTGACAGACGCGGACGTGGCGGCCCTCTACGCCTATTTTCACGACGAGGTCGCACCCGTCGAGCAGGCCGACAGACCTGACGACCTCCCGTTCCCGTTCAATATCCGCGCCGGGATGGCGCTGTGGAACGTCCTCTACCTCGATCATGCGCGCTTCGCCGCGGTGCCCGGCGAAGCGCCCGTGGGGGCGCGGGGGCGCTATCTCGCCGACGCGCTGGAGCATTGCGGCACCTGCCACACGCCGCGCACCCTGCTGATGGGGCCGAAGGCATCCGAGGCGCTGGCGGGGGCTCCGGTGGGTGCCTGGTATGCACCCGACGTGACGCCCGACCGCAAGGGCGGCATCGGCGACTGGAGCGACGGCGACATCGCGCGCTATCTGCGGACAGGGAGCGTACCCGGCAAGGCGCAGGCGGGCGGCCCGATGGCGGAGGTCGTCTCCAACAGCACGCAGTTCCTGAGCGACGACGACATAAAGGCGCTCGTCGCCTACCTTCGAGGCGTTCAGGCCCGGCCGGGGATCGACCGCGCCCCGCGGGCCGGCTTCTCGTCGCGGCGTGACGGCGAGACGGCCCTTCGGGGCGACCGCGCGGCCAGCGATCGTGGCTGGCGCCTCTATAGCGGCTCCTGCGCCGCATGCCATCAGGCCGACGGGGGCGGCACGGACCGCTATCCCTCCCTGACGCACAATACCGCGACGGGAAGCGTCAACCCGACCAATCTCGTCTCGACGATCCTGATGGGCCTGGATCGTCCGGTGGACGGCCACCATGCCTACATGCCCGCCTTCGGTCCCACGGCGGCATGGACCAGCCGTCTCTCCGACAGGGATATCGCGGATGTCGCCAATTATGTCCTGTCGCATTTCGGCAACCCGGAGGCGCATGTCTCGGAACGAGACGTCACGCGGCTTAGGGAAAACCGCACGACGTCCGTCGCCGCACGCGCCCTCCCCTACGCCGCGGCCCTGGCGGTCGCCGTCTCGCTGGCGGGGATCGTCCTGCTCCGCCGGCGCCGGGCGAACGGAGGCCCCGTATGACACGAGGAAATTGCACCATGTCGGTCAGTGCTCAACCACGGCATCATGCTTCTCCGGGACGACGGAGCATCCTGCTGGCGGGCTTCGCTTTCGGGGGCATCTGCGTGCTCGGGCGGGCGCGACTCGGCCTCGCGGACGGTCCCGTCATCCCGCCCGATCGCTTCCTGGCGCTTTCGCGATTCCTGACCGGACGACAGACTCTCGATCCGGGCCTCGCCCGGCGCTACCAAGCGGCGCTGCACCGTCACGACGCCGGGTTCACCGGAAAATTCGTCGCGCTGGAGCGCGATCTGAACGACAGCCACGCGGCGGACATGGACGGGTTCCTGTCGGGGACGGTATCCGCCCCCTCCCGCGAGACGGCGCGGACGATCGTCTCGGCCTGGTATCTTGGGGTCGTCGGCCGCGAGGAGAAGGCCGAGCTCATCGCGTTCGACGACGCGCTGATGTACGACTCCACGCGCTCGATCCTCGCGGTTCCGACGTACGGCCTCGGCCCTCTCTACTGGGGCGACAAACCCCGCCACGATTTCTAGGAGCGCACGGTCGTCATGAGCACCGAAACCATGAACGCCGATATCGTCATCATCGGATCCGGGATCTGCGGCAGCCTGATCGCCAGCCGCCTCGCGCGCGCCGGACGCTCCGTCCTCGTGCTCGAGGCCGGTCCGAGACTGCATCGGCGGGACATCGTCGAAACGTACCGAAACGCGCCGGTCAAGCTGTCCCTCGCCAATGCGAAGCTGCAGGGCGCAGGATCGCCCTATCCGAACACGCCCTACGCGCCGACGACCTACGGCGACTATCTCGAGCAGAACGGTCCGGTGAAATTCAACACGTCGTACCTCAGGCTAGTCGGCGGAACGACGTGGCATTTCGGTTCGGCGCTGTGGCGCATGTTGCCCAACGAGTTCAAGCCGCGAACGCTTTACGGCCGCGGGCGCGACTGGCCGATCGGCTATGACGATCTCGAACGTCATTACGGCATCGTCGAGCGCGAGATCGGCGTCAGCGGTGTGGACGGGCAGGACGAGGCGGGGCTTGGCGGCGGCGCGTTTCCCCCGCGCTCCGTGCCGTTTCCCATGGCCGGCCTGCCTACGACGCGCATGTTCGACAAGATCGCCGATCGTCTGCTCGTCGGAGGATTTCATCCCGTGTGGGAGCCGAACGGGCGCGCGACGGAACCTTACGCTGGCAGACCGGTCTGCGCGGGAAACAACGCGTGCAACCCGATCTGCCCCATCGGCGCGAAGTATGACGGCTCGATGCATGCAGACCGGGCGGAGCGAGAAGGCGCGACCATCGTGGAAAACGCTATCGTCTATCGCATCGAGGACGACGAGACGGGCCGCATCGTCTCGGTCTCCTTCAAGCGGCCGGACGGGTCCGAGCATCGCGTCACGGGCAGTATCTTCGTCGTCGCCGCCCATGCGATCGAGACGCCTAAGCTGCTGCTGATGTCGAAAACGGCACACTCGCCCAACGGCATCGCCAATCGATCCGACATGGTCGGGCGCAACCTGATGGACAATACCGGCATCAGCGTCACGATGAAGACGAAAGAGGATTATTTTCCCGGCCAGGGACCGACGGAGCTGCTTGTCTACAATCATCGTCGCGACGGAGACTTCCGCAAGGAGGCCTCGCCCTACAAGATCAAGGTGCGCAACACGACGCCGATCGCGCAATACGCCGACACGCTCCTCGCCAAGGGCGTCATGGGGCTGGCCCTCGACCGGCAGATCCGCGACATGGCGGCGCGCACCCTCGCCTGGGCCGCGGATTTCGAGGTGATGCCTGACCCGCGCAATCGCGTGACGCTCAGTACGCGGAGGGTCGACGGGCTGGGACTCCCCGTCCCCTCGCTGCATTACGACGTCGACGATTACTGGAACGCGGGTACGGAACTCGCGATGGCCGATTTCACGCGCTTCGCGCAATTGCTCGATGCGGACATCGTCAAGACGAATCTGAAGCACGAGAACCGACAGCACCCGAGCGGCACGACGATTATGGGAACTGACCCCGCCGATTCCGTCGTCAACGCTGACAGCCGGGCACATGACCACCCGAACCTCTACATCGCCGGAACGAGCGTGATGAGCGCCAGTTCCTGCGTCAATCCCACGCTGACGGCGGCCGCGGTCGCCGCGCGGCTCGCCGACCACATCCTCGCGACACAGACCTGACGAACGGCCCCGTGCCGTCGGCCCCGGGGGCCGCGCGGCATCGGGCCCCGCCCCAATGGATCACCGCCCATGACACTCCCTCGGACACAGATGGGGGCCGTGCGCCCTCCGCGCGCCTCCGCTCGCCTCGGCCTGATGGTCCCGGCCGCCTGCCTGACATGCGCCACCCACGGAGCGTACGCTCAAAGCCCGCAGGACATCAATCCGCTCTACGGCACCATCCAGCGCGTCGAGACGCCCCTGATGGCAAAGCCGTCGAACGGGCCGGTCGTTCCGAAATTTGAGCATCCGGACGCGCTCTTCGAGGACCCGATGGGCCTCGGGTCGTGGCTGCGGCATCGCGGCATCGCGGTGCTACTCAGCAATACGAACGAATTCGCCGGCGCCATCACGAAGCCCACGCCCGGCTTCATGAACTACCGTCAGGGCTCGAGCAACGCCGGTCAGTTCAGCACCGTCGTCCATTTGAACTGGGAGAAGCTCGTCGGGCTCAAGGGGTTCGCGACCCATACCGTCTTCACGAGCCGGTACGGCACCACGGCAAATCGCATGCTCGGCGACTGGCTCGGCCATGCATCCGAGATTTACGGCGGCGGAGGCAATGTTGTCGTGCATCTCGTGATGGCCTATGGCGAGGAGAATCTCTATGGCGGACGGCTCGCCATCGCCGGAGGGCGGATGACCGAGTCCGCGGATTTCAGCGCCAGCAATCTGTTCTGCAATTTCCAGAACAACAGCATGTGCGGACGTCCGAAGAGCTTTACCGACAACCCCTACGTCGCCGCCTACCCGGCAGGGGAATGGGGCTTCCGCATGCGTGGCCGCCCCACGCGATACACCTACGTCCAGACGGGCGTGTATTTCGCGGAAAACGGCATCTATCAGAACGCCCAGCACAGGACGGGCTTCAAGTTCAACGGCGCCAACATCAAGGGCCAGATCGCGCCCGTTGAGCTGGGATGGGAGCCCAGCTTCGGGCCGCGCAAGGCCCTTCCCGGCCATTACAAGATCGGCGCGCAGCTTATCTCCGCGCCCACGGCCGATAATTTCTACGATACGCGGGACCGCCCCTACGCCGCCACCCGCAAATCCGCCATGCAGCACGACAAGACGTGGAACGCATGGTTGGAGGCGGACCAGAAGATCTACGCGCCGCCCAAAGGCGGAAGCGACGCCGGAACGACACTCATGAGCGGCTTCGTCTATAACAACAAACGCACGGCCCTGCGCGAATGGGAATTCTATGTGGGCGCGATCAACCGGGGTTACATTCCCGGCCGGCCGTATGACGCGATCAACGTCATCGTGTCCTATACCAAGATCGCACCCGGCGTTTCGGCGACCGATGCCATCTTCCTGCAGGAGGGACGCGCGCGTTTCCTTCCCAATCATGCGACCGGCATACAGAGCTATGCGACGATCGTCGAGGCGAACTACCAGTATCGCCTGCTGCGCGGCGCGTTTCTCTCGCCCGATTGCGAAGTCTACGTCAATCCAAACGGCCAGAAGAATCTCCGCACGGGAGTCTTCATGGGCATCAACGCCAAGGTGCAGATTTTCTGAAATCCGTCCCGGCCGGCCGGGAACGACCTCGTCGCCGGCAGGAGCGGCCACGAGAGGTCAGACCGCGCCGCGGGTCTTCGTCACGAGACGATAGACGGCGGTGTGACCGGCCATGTAGAGTTCGTTGCGGTGAACACCACCGAAACACACATTGGGGCATCGCTCCGGCAGGTCGATACGGCCGATCATTCGTGCCGTGCGATCGAAGACCACGACCCCGTCGAGCCCCGCCCCCATGCCCCATCCGCACCAGAGGTTGTCGTGGATGTCGCAGCGCAGACCGTCCGCCGCCCCTTTCCCGCAGTCGACGAACAGACCACGCGCACCCAAGCGGTCGCCGTTCACGGGATAGCGCCAGATCTGCCTGTTCGGCTCGTGGCGCGAGGCGACGATATAGAGGGTGCGTTCATCGACGGAGAAACAAAGTCCGTTCGGTCCCGGAACGTCGTCGGCGACCACTGTCACCTTCCCCGAGGCGGGATCGAGCCGATAGACGCGAGCCGGCATGTCCGGAGCAAAATTCCCTTCGGCGACGTTCGGGCCGAAGGCGGGATCGGTGAACCAGATCGAGCCGTCGCTCTTGCAGACGATGTCATTGGGGGAATTATAAGGCTTGCCTTCGAAACTCGCGCTCAGGGTCGTGACGGTTCCGTCGTATTCCGTTCTCGTAATGGAGCGCGATCCGCACTCGCACGTCACCAGACGCCCCTGCCTGTCCACCGTGTTGCCGTTCGCGAAATGCGAATCCGTGCGGAACGGGCTCGTCTCCTGCGTGAGCGCGTCCCATTTCATCAGGCGATCGCCGCGAATATCGCTGAATACGAGTAGGCTCGCCTCGCCGAGCCAAACAGGTCCCTCCGTCCACTCGAAGCCGGAGGCTACCTTTTCGACGTTCGAGAGGGTGTTGATCACGGCGTTGAACGCCGGGTCGAGGATTTTAACGGCCGGGTCCGGCAGGGTGATCGTCAGCGGCGTCGTCGCCCAAGCGCGCGACACGCCCGCCATGAGCGCCATCGTCGCGCCCGCGACGACGGTGCGGCGGGAAAGCGGAGTGGTCGGGAAATGGTCGTTCAGTCCCATAGTACTCTTCCATGCTGCTCGTCGCGTCCCGATCCGCGCGCCATACGCCGTCGATCAGTCCGCGTGTTTGGCTTCCGGAGAAATCGTGGGCGCCAGGACACTCAGGTCCGACGGAGCCTCGCGACGCAGGGCTTTGACCTCCCTTTGCGTGGCCGGCGCCCCGTGGTTGCCCCAGGATCGCTGAATGAACGTCACGACGGCGGCGATCTGCCGGTCGTCGAGCACGTCACGCCCCCCCGCCATGACGAACGACGACGGCGCGGTTCCAAGCGCCGGCAGCCGCCCGCCATCCATGACGATGTGAATGGCCGAGAGCGCGTTCCCCGATTGGAGCAGGGGATTTCCGGCGAGCGGCGGGAACACGCCGGGGTAACCCCGGCCGTCCGTGCGATGGCACGCGGCACAGCGATCGACGTAGATCCGCGCACCTTCGCTGGCGAGGTCGCCGCGATAGAGCGCGTTCGAGACGGTGGGATCGTAGCGGTAGTCGGCAATATCATCGGACCGGAGCGTCTTCAGGTAGCGCGCGATGGAATGGAGATCGCGATCCGTCATCCGAGAGGTTGAATGCACGATCACGTCGTTCATCGCCCCGAGCGTCGCGCCATGGTCGTTTCTACCCGTGCGGAGGAACGCGACGAGATCATCCTCGGACCATCCGGCGAGGCTGGCCGGCCCTCCGTCGCGCAGGCTGGGCGCGATCCATCCGTCGATCGCCCCTCCCCCGGCGAGGAAATCTCCGCCGTCTTCCGAACGCAGGGCCCGCTCCGCGAGGCTCCAACTCCGCTGCGTGTGACACGCGCCGCAATGGCCGGGGCCCTCGACGATATATTTGCCCCGCGCGACCGGGTCCGGCTGCTCATCTCCGGCCGGGCGAATATCCGGAACGAAGGCCGCTCGCCACAGCTGCAGCGGCCAGCGCATGGAGAACGGCCAGGAGATGTCCGATGGACGGTCCTCCTGCGCGACGGGCGTCACGCCGGTTCTAAGCCAGACATACAGCGCGTGAAGATCGGCGTCGCTCATGCGCGCATAGGAAGGATAGGGCATCGAGGGATAGACCGTCGCGCCATCCTTGCGGACGCCATGCCGCATCAGGCGGACGAAGTCCGCTTCGCTCCAGTCGCCAATGCCGGTGCGATGGTCAGGCGTGATGTTCGTCGAGTACATCGTGCCGAGCGGGGTGTGGATCGGCAGGCCGCCCGCGAGCGCCGCGCCGCCACGTGCCGTATGGCACGCCGCGCAGTCGCCGAGCACCGCGACGTAGGCTCCGGGCGACAGCGTCGCGGCATCCGTCTTCGCCCGGGCGTGGCGCGTGGCGAGCGGCATCGACGCCAGCACGGCCGCAGCGGTCGCCAGCGCCGCGCGCATCCGGCGACGGGAGAGAAACACACGCGCGCTCACGCCGCCACCAGCGGGCCGGGCGATTTCAGATACTGCTCGCGAATGGCCTTCGCCGACCAGTAAGCCAGGGCTGCCACCACGCCGGTCGGGTTGTAGCCGATGCCCTGCGGGAAGGCCGAGGAGCCGATGACGAACAGGTTCGGCACGTCCCAGTGCTGGAGATAGCGATTGACGACGCTGTCCTTGGGAGACGCACCCATGCAGACTCCGCCGCCCATGTGGGTGGTCTGATAATGACGCACGTCAAATTTCTCGCCGTATTCCTTGGTCTCGATCTTCATCGCCGCTGGATTCATCGCCTTGACGATGCCCGTCATCTTGTCGGTCACGTAACGAATCATTTTCACGTCGTTGTCGTGCCAGTTGAACGTCATGCGCAGAAGCGGACGACCGAGATAGTCGCGATAGGTCGGGTCAAGGGAAAGATAGCAGTCCCGATAGGCCATGTTCGTGCCATGGGCGTGGACCGAAATCATATGCTGGAAGCTGGATTTGACGCCCTTCTTCCACGCAGCTCCCCAAGCGGGGACGCCTGGCGGAACCGCCGCGCCGCCGATCGGCTTGCTCCCGGCCTGATTGACCCAGATCGGTGCGCCGCCGATGAAGCCGAGCGGCCCGTGATCGAAATGATCCGAGTTGAAATCGTCGATCGCGACGCCGTTGCCGCCCGCTCCGATAAACGGGTTGGTATACTTGTCCTCGTTGAAGAAGGCGGTGACGCCGGACTCGTTCTGGTAGACGAAGTTGCGCCCTACCGTGCCTGTGCCGCTCACCGGATCGTAAGGCGTGCCGATATCCGAGAGCAGCAGCATATGCGCGTTGTTGTAGGCGAAGGTGGCGAGGATCACGAGATCGGCGGTCTGCCGCACGGTCTTCCCGGCCTTGTCGTGATAGAGCACGCCCGTCGCATGCTTGCCATCACCGTCGGTCTCGATCCGCAGGACATCGCTGTCCGCCCGCAACTCGAATTTCGGCTCGAAACGCAGCGCGGGCAGAATGTTCACGTTCGGCGATGCCTTCGAGTAATTGTAGCAGGCATAACCGCTGCAAAACCCGCAGAACGTGCATGGCCCCATCTGGCATCCATATGGATTCGTATAGGGCCGGGACGCATTCGCCGAGGGGATACTGAAGGGATGATACCCGCAGGACGCCGCGGCTTTTCCGAACAAATCGGCCGAATACGTATTTGTCATCGCGGGCAGCGGGAAATTCGTCGAGCGATCGGCGTCGAAGGGATTGCCCGCGCCGACGACCTGCCCGTTGACGCGATAGCTCTCGCCCGACGTGCCGAAGACCTTCTCCGCGAAGGCGAAATGGGGCTCCAGATCGTCGTAGGTCACGCCCCAGTCCTGGATCGTCATGTCGGCGGGGATGAAGGACTTGCCGTAGCGCTGCTCCACGTGCGTGCGCAGGGAGAGCTCCTCGGGCGTGACGCGCCAGTGGCACCCCGACCAGTGCAGCCCCGCGCCGCCGACGCCCGTGCCCGGAAGGAAGGCCGCCAGCTGCCGATACGGCACGGCGGTATCGTTCACGCCATGGCGCACCGTGACGGTCGATTTCGAGAGATTCTGGAACAGCGCATGACGCTGGTTATGGGTGAGTTCATCGATGGAGCCAGGATAGGCCCCTTCGGGGTAGGTGTCGCGCTGCGGACCGCGCTCGAGCGCGACGACCGTCAGTCCGGCCTGCGTCAGTTCGCGCGCCATAATGGCGCCGACCCAGCCGAACCCGATGATCAGCGCATCGACGTGTTTCTCCGTTCGGTCGACCATCTCAGCTGTTCCTCGTGCGTCCGATACCGATCGGATCGAATGGATAGCGCGCGCCATACCGGTCCACCCAGTCAGTGAAATCGGCGCGAGCGCCTGGAAAGCCGATCATCTTCCACGCCGCCAAGCCGTGATTGCCGCCATGCACGGGATCGGCGAAATAGCCCTCCTTGCAGTTCTTCAGGAACTGCCCGAACAGCAGTTTCGCCGAAACCGGCCTAAGATCGACTTTCCCCGCCTCGAGCGCGGCGATCATCGTGTCCCGCGCATGCGCGCCGAGCGCGGCGAATCCCTGACCCGATGACTGCCGCGCATGGGCGTCGAGCGCGGCTATGCCCTTGCGGTAGATCTGCGCGGGCGTGAACGGCGACTGGGAGCCGAGCTCCGGCGGGGCCTTGAGGAAGGGGGGGTGCATGTACCACAGTTCGCCGCGCCCATAGGGCCGCATCATCTGCCGGTCGATGAACTCGGGCACATGCGCCTCCAGGGCCCCGGGCCCCTCCTCGTCGGCGGGGATCAGGCGGTCGACGAACGCGCCGACCACCGCCCATTCTTGGGCGGTGAAATAGACGGGCTGATATCCATACTCCGTGCGCGGCGCCAAGCCGGTCGGCGCCGGGGTGCCCTCGGCCTGCACCGCGCGGCCTACGACCGCCGATGCGCCCACAGCGACGACGCTTCCCATGAGCACGGCGCGACGGCTTGCCCGGACGGTGCTGCGCTCGCCATCGGCCCCGCTCATGATCCGAACACCCGTTTGAGTTCGGCGACGTCGTCGTCCGAAAGATAATTGATCGCTCGGTCGCCGAGGGTGACGAGCAGCTTGGCCGTCTCCTCGAGCTCCTCCGCGGCGTAAACGGCGGAGACGAGATCCGACCCGCTGACGACCGGTCCGTGATTGGCCAGTAGAATGGCGGCGAACCGCCCCCCAAGCGCGCGGATGAGGTCCCCTCCACGCGAATCTCCGGGTCGGAAATACGGCACGAGCCCGACCTTCCCCACGCGCATCACGACATAGGGCGTCAGCGGCCTGATGCAGTCCTCGGGGTCGAGCCCGCACATGCAGGACATCGCCGTCGCGAAGGTTGAATGGAGATGCACCACCGCCCCCGCCCTAGGCCGCGTATCGTAGAAGGCGGTGTGGAGGAACACCTCCTTGGACGGCTTGTCGCCCCCGATATGACGACCGGAGAAATCGACCTTGCTGATGCGCTCCGGCTCGAGAAATCCGAGGCACGAGTTCGTCGGCGTGATCAGGTAACCGTCGTCCAGCTTCACGCTGATGTTGCCCGCCGACCCGACCGAATAGCCGCGTTCGAAAAGCGAGCTGCTCAATCGCGCGAGTGTGTCACGCGCCTGCGTCTCGTTCATCCGCCGTGTTCCATCTTGCTCAGGGCTTTTTCGAAGAAATCGACCGACCCGAAATTTCCCGACTTCAGGGCAAGCCCCACCGGCGCGTCTCCCTCGATCACGAGGATCGGGACGCCCGGATCGATCTCCGTGCCCACGCGCAGGGCGACGCCTCCCCCATTCCCGAAGGACCGGCCAAGGGCGCTCGCCACGGCCCCGGAGGTCTCTCCCCCGGCCACCACCACGCGACGGACACCACGCGCGACGGCCTCCCGCGCGAGATCCCCGAAGAGCGCGTCCAGACGGTCGGCCAGACTCTCGGCGCCGTAGCGCGACTGGAGATCAGCCAGCGTTGCCGGATCGGCCGAGGAATGCAGCAGCGGCTCGCGCTCGCCGTTCTCCAGCAGAAAGCGCAGATGTCCCTCGCGGTCGTCGTGCCCGCGCATCAGGGCCTCGACGTCGATCGCACGGCTCGGATGCGCGGCCTGATGATGCGCGATCTGCCCGAGCGTCGCGCGCGAACAGCTCCCGGCAAGAACGATCGCCGGCCCCTCGGTCGGGATGCGCGGGAGGGCGGAGCGCGCGGCCCCGCCGCCGTGGATGAAATTTTCGGCCAACCCGGCGCCGAGCCCCGATGCCCCGGTGATCAATCTCATCCCGGCGGCCGCCTCGGTGATGGCGAGGAGATCACCCGTCGTGATCGCGTCGACGACGAGGAACGATGCGTCGCTCGCCTCGACGGCGCGCCGGATTGACCCGGGGCCGTCCAGAACTGTGGAATACTCCACATGTCCGACCGCACGTGATGTCTGGGCGGCGAGAACGCGTCTGATGTCGGAGTCGCGCATCGGGGTTAGCGGGTGATGCGCCATGCCGGACTCCGACAGCGGCACGTCATGCACAAACAGATTGCCCTGGAAGACCGTGCGCCCGTTTTCCGGAAAGGTCGGGCAAAACAGCACCTTGTCCACGCCTAGCCGCTCGGCCAGCACCTCGGCCACCGGGCCGATATTGCCACGTTCGGTCGAATCGAACGTCGAGCAGTATTTGAACACGATCTGTCTCGCGCCCTGCGCCAGGAGCCAATCAACCGCCGCCAGGGATTGCGCAACGGCATCAGGCGCGGCCAGCGAGCGGCTCTTGAGCGAAATGACGCCCGCCTCGACGCCCGAACCGGCCGAGCCGTCCGGAACGCCGAAATATTGCGTCGTGCGCAGGCCGCCCTCGCCGCTCCGCCCTTTGGCGAGCGCGAGCGCGATGTCGCCCGCCCCTGTGAAATCGTCCGCGACGACGCCGATCAGCATGGTCGCTCAGGCCCCGAGCACGAGCGAGCGCATGCGCGTCACAGCGGCATCGGGGGCCGTCAGCACGGGAACGTCGATACGCGCTCTCGCCGCCTCCCGCGCCCGCGAGGTCGAAAAATGGGCGAGCATCACGGCGTCATATCCGACGAAGGCCGGCGCGGCGTCGCCGACGAGTCGGTTGTGAGTTTCCGCATCCCCCCTCCGGAGAAGGTCGATCGCATCGGGCACGACGATCGTCTCGAGCGTCGCCTCGACCCCGATCTCCCGCGCGAACGTCTCGAACTCGTCGCGCATTGTCGGGACGGCGGGAGCAAAGGTCGCAAGCATTCCGATCCGCTTGCCGCGCGCGATCGCCTCGCGGAACATCGCCTCGTTCGGGCGCAGCACGGGAATGTCGAGATCCTCCTCCAGTCGGTCGATCGCCGGCCCGAACGCGGAGCAGGTGACGAGAATTCCGTCCGCCCCCGTCGACGCGCCGTACCGGCCGAGCGCCCGGAAACGGTCGATCATCTCCTTCGTCAGCTCCTCGCTCCTGTTCCGGTCAATGGTCAGCCCGTCATCGAGAAGATTGACGATTTCCGCTTCGGGCCAGAGCCGCGCGAACGAGTCCCGGACCGGATCCATCGCGACCGGCGTGGCGTGGAGAAGGACGATACGATGGCTCATAACAGGGGCTCCCGGCAGCGTGAGAGGACAGGGCGACCGGCCGGCGGGCCACATGTGGGCCGATCGCGCGCCGATGACCTGCACCTAATGTAAAGGTTTGCACGCCTCAAGACATCATCGTCTGACACCCGCCTCCCTCTCGGACGAAGGTCTCGCCGCCTCCCGCTTCTTCCTGGTTTTTTACCTTTCAGGTCAGTTATTTAGGCACACCCCACCGCAAGATCCCGACGTCCGATGCCACAATTCAACAAAGCGTGTTTATCGTAACGGAGAAATGGTATGATAACGCTTACATTATCGTAGAAACCGTGCTGCGGCTGGGGCGGCATTGTCAGACGGAGTGAGGACAGGATGGACAGACAAGGCAGTTATGATCTCAGGGTGGCGCTGGTCGTGAAGAGCGCGTTCGACGCGGTGATCCTGCCCGAGTTCGGCCGCCGGTCGCAGGCCCTGCCGACCATCACGTGGGCCCCGACTACGGTGATCATCCGCGACATCCAAGACGGCGCGAGGCCGGACGGCGTCATCATCACGGACCCCGCCCTCAACGGCTTGGCGGCGGAAGCCCTCGTGAGCCGCGAGCATGTCGTGCCCCTCGTAGAATCACGCATTGCGATCGGCGTGCGCGCGGGCGAGCCCCATCCCGATCTCTCGACGATCGAATGTCTGAAGGCGGTGCTGCTCGGCAGCCGCGCCGTCGCCTATTCCACGGGCGGCCAGAGCGGGCTGCATTTCGCGCCCCTTCTGGAGACGCTGGGCATCGCCGGGAAGGTCAACGCGCGAGCGGTCCGTATTCCGCAGGGGTTCTCCGGCGAGAAGCTCATTTCGGGCGAGGCGGATCTTGCGGTACAGCAGGTCAGCGAATTGCTGGCCGTGCCCGGCGTGGAGATCGCAGGCCTCCTGCCGGAGGGCGCGCAGAAGGCGAGCTTTTTCGCCGGCGCGCCGCTCGTCGGAACGGCTCACGGGGACGACATACGCGCCTTCCTCGATTTTCTCAGGGAGCCGATCTCCCGCGAGGCATTCACGCGCTTCGGGCTGACCCCGCGATGACCCTGTCGCCGCGTGGGCGATGCTTCGCGATCCGTGCCGCCGCCGCCCTTCTCTGCGCAAGCTCATCCGGACCGACGAACGCCGCCCCCCACGCGCGGTCAGCGCCGTACTGGGCGATCGACGTCAATGACGGCCACACCGCGCCAGATCGTCAGGGCCACATGGTCACCGCGCCCGATCCCGGCTCCGACAGCGCCCAGATCGTGCTCTTCGGCCAGCCGGGCCGAAAGATGGGCGAGAACATCAGGCTCTCCCCGGCCCTGACGATCCCCGCGACGGTCGAAGGGCCGCCCTCGACGGTGGCGATCTCGCGCGACGGTCGCGTTTCGGCCGTCTCCTCCTCCTCGGTCGCCGGGGACGCGCCGGGCGCGCCCATGAAGCCACGGGACGTGCTGAGCATCCTCCGGTTGGATCATGGCGTCCCGGTCCTCCAGCAGAGCATCGCCCTCGGCGACGCGCCAGTTGGCGCCGGTGGCGTCGCCGTATCGCCCGACGGGACGCGCATCGCCCTCGTGACGCGCAACGACGGGATGCTTCTTTTCTTTCGACACGACGGAAAACGCTTCGTGCCGGATCGCCACGTCTCGTTCGGCGCGGGCGAACGGCCGGTCTCCGTCTCCTTCGTCGCCTCGGGCCGTTCGGCACTCGTAGTCCTGCGCGGCGCGAAGCGGCTTGCGCGCCTGCGGCTCGACGGGGCCGGCGGTCCTTCCGAGATGGCATCGATCGACCTACCGGGCGCGCCGAACGCAATGAGCGTCTCCCCCGATGGGTCTCTCGTCGCCGTCGCGAACCTCGACAAGGCGAAACCGCATGTCACCCTGATCGGAGACGACAGGGGAAAACTGATCCCGCGCGGCGAGATCGCCTGCCGTCCCGGGCCGGAGTCCGTCCAGTTTTCCCCAGACGGAAAGGCGCTCGCGATCGTCAGCGTCAACGGCTCCAACATTGATCAGGGTCACGAAGGCAGCGTCGCGCTTTACGACGCGACGGCTCCGGGCTTCGCCGTGCTGGCAAGCGCGCCCGCCGGCCACTGGCCGCAAGGCTCGTTCTTCTCACCGGATGGACACGCGCTCTACGTTCAGGGAATGCTTGATCGCGCGATCCTGGCCTATGCGTGGGACGGAATGACGCTACGTCCCACCGGACGGATCGCGACGGCGGCGGGGGCCGCCGGGGTGGCGACCCCGTGGTAGAAGGGCGCGTCCATCCTCCACCCCCCGCTTTGTCAACCGTGGCGGCAATGATATGAACGTCGCGACTACGGGTCTGCGAGGATGAACGGATTGGGCAGGGGGCGTCGAGACACAGGCGACCGGAACCTGCCCAGACCGGCGGTCGCGAAGGACGTCGCCGAGCGCGCCGGGGTCTCGATCGCGACGGTCTCGCGGGCGCTCAACGGCTCGCCCAAAGTCCGCGAGGAGACACGGCAGGCGGTGATCAAGGCCGTCGCCGAACTGAACTTCGTCTTCAACAACGCCGCCCGCGCGTTGAGCACGCGCCGCTTTCACGCCGTCGGCATGATCGTCCCCAGCCTCGGCAACGAGGTCTTCGTGCGCGCGGTCTCCTCGTTCCAGCGGGTCCTCCGGCAGGCAGGGTATCAGGTCGTTCTCGCCAGCGCCGATTACGATCTCGACACGGAGCTTCAGGAGGCGTCGTTCCTGATGCGCCGCGGCATCGACGGCCTGATCCTAGTCGGCGGCACGCATCGTCGCGGACTCTACGAGATCGCCGAACACCACGGCGTCCCCCTCGTCCAGAGCTTCGTCCTGTCGCCCAATCATTACAGCGTCGGGTTCGACAACAGGTCGGCCGCGATGCGCGCGACGCGCTATCTGATCGGGATGGGACATCGCCGGATCGCCGTCGTCACGGGCACGAGACACGACAACGACCGCTCCGGCCCCCGCGCGGAGGGCATGCGCCTCGCGCTCGCCGAAATTGGCGTCACGCTCCCGGCGGAGCATGACATCGTCGTCTCCTCGGGCGTCGTCGCCGGGCGGGATGCCATGCGGCAGCTGGCGGCGCTTCCGGCCGAGCAGCGCCCCACGGCGATCCTGTGCGGAACGGACGAGATCGCGCTCGGCGTCATGAGCGAGGCGGTCGCGCACGGCCTGATGGTGCCGACCGACCTCTCGGTGATCGGCTTCAATGATTCGAGCTTTGCCTCGGTAATCTCCCCGGCGCTGACGACAATGCGCGTCGACGCGGACCGGATCGGCCGCGTCGCGGGTGAAACGCTTCTTTCGATCCTGCAGGGGCAGACGCCGGTCCGCGCGACGGCGATCGATCCGGAATTGCTCGTGCGAAACACGGTCGCCCCGCTTCGGACGCCCTGAAGACCGGCCT
>Ga0157365_10000275_pt1 | contig 23649 bp, 20 predicted proteins | sample AttsexASBM3_FD_111478 | JGI IMG/M metagenome (GOLD analysis project Ga0157365, IMG submission 111478) | Fungus gardens microbial communities from leaf cutter ant in Ribeirão Preto, State of São Paulo, Brazil - Atta sexdens ASBM3 | ecosystem: Host-associated > Fungi > Mycelium > Unclassified ... | reverse complement strand
GCCCTACCGGTTCATCGCATGAGGGAATGTCGCCTCGCCTGGTCGCCCGGCGAAGCGCGCATTGCTGTCTGCGATGATGAGACTCTCATCGATTTCGCGCTCTGGCGCCCCGGCATGTCCGATAGCTATGGCGACGTCCATGCCGTGCGCGTGCAGAAAGCCGCCGCGGCGCTTGGAGGCGCCTTTGTCACCCTTGCCGGAGGCGGGACCGGCTTCCTGACGGGGACCCATCAGGAAGGGGCGCTGGTTGCGGCGCGCGTGACCCGTAGCGCCCAGAATGGCAAGGGACTACGTCTCAAGCCACACGGAGTGCTCCCACAAGCGTGTGAGGCGCCCCAAGTTCTGGGTCGTGGCCCGACGCCGCTGGAAACACTCGCTGCCCGTTATCCTGATGCACCCATTCTGTGCGATGCACCGGCGCTGATGGCGCTTCTACCGGTTGCGCTCAGGTCGCGCCTCGAGCGTGTGGGCCAGGCTTTCGACAGCGTTCTTGACGCGCGTTGTGACGATCTGATGGCCGCCCAGACGCCGCTGCCCCATGGACTCTGCGCCACCATTACCCCCACACCGGCCCTGACCGCGATCGATCTGGATGATCCGAACCCTGATCAGAGACGCCAGATAGACGGCTTCACAGCCAATCGTCAGGCCTTCTCAGCCCTGGCTGCAGAAATTCGGATGCGCAATCTGAGTGGAGCGATCCTGATCGATCCGGCGGGGGTGGCCCTGCGCAAACGTCCGGCGCTCGTGCCGTTTCTGGCCGAGGCTCTGACAGATGATCCGCAGCAGGCAAAGGCTCTGGGCGCAACCGCGCTCGGGCTGCTGGAAGTCGTGCGCACACGCGGTCGTCCCGCCTTGCATGAACTGACGAACAGCCCCGGTGGTCATGCGCTTGCGGCGCTTCGTACGATCCTGCGCGAGAAAGAAGGGCGGGGGAGAGCCGGCAAGCCGCAACTGCGCGCGTCTGTAGGCGTGGTGCGCGCACTGGAGGCGGATCGTGACGCCATGGCGGGGTTTGCCCTGGACTGGGGCGCGTCACTGACATTGGTCATGGACCCGGATTATCCGGATCGCGTTTGGAGTTTCACCCCATGAGTTCCTGTCCGATCTGCAAACGACCCGGTGTGGAGGCCTTCCGGCCATTTTGCAGCAAGCGTTGCGCCGATATCGACCTGGGGCGCTGGTTCAGCGAGAGCTACAGCATTCCGGCCCTGCCGGATGAGGATGACGAAAAAATCGTTCCTCCCCCGCTTGATCCCCGGAACACTCTGGAGTAAACCCCCTCTCACACCGAGCGGTGCCGGTGCCCAAGTAGCTCAGTTGGTAGAGCATGCGACTGAAAATCGCAGTGTCACTGGTTCGATTCCGGTCTTGGGCACCACTTCTTCCGAAAAATTCGACAGATCCAGTCTTCATGAAATGCGGTTACGATACGCCGTGTTTTCAAGGGGCTGAATGCCCTCCCGAGGGAGGGCGAGGCTGAACGACGCCTCCTTGAGGGGATTATTGCACCCACGGAACGCCAGCTGATTTGCCATATCGGTTCTCGCCGTCTTCTCCACGCACGACCATCAGGACGATGACACCTACGAACGGGATCAATGTGATCAGAACCGCCCAGCCTGACCAGCCGCAATCATGACAGCGGCGAACGCTCAGGCTCAACTGTGCGATAGCGACATAAATCAGGGCGAGGACCATGAGGATGACAAGCACAAGCAGGATGATCTTGCCTTGTGGCCCGTAATTCTCGGGATCCAGCGCACCGAGCTGCGAAAAATGGGTAAATATTCCCGCAAAGAACCAGCCGGCGATGGTGAATATGAGATAATCACTACGTGAGCTGCGGCCTGAGAACTGAAACGCGCATTTGAGAGAATAAAGGAGGGAGGTCATTTTCTTTTTTTCCTTTTCTGTTTTTCATACTCGCATGATGCGTGGCGTCTGAAAACAGATCTCCTCAACGCTGCTAGAGCACCAACCACGCTTCGGATTCAAGGATTTGCGTGTTGAGGTTGCGCCATCTCACTTCCTGCATCGCAAGTGAAATTTCTCAGATCTGTGCCGACCAGGCCTGCATGGTCTCGATGAAAGCTCTCAGCTTCGCCGAGACGACTTTCTTCGGGGCATAAAGCAGGGCAATGGAAGGATCGGTTTCGCCGGGGCACCAGTGATATTGTTCGAGCACAGGAACGAGCATGCCGCTCGTCAGTGCTTCACGGACGATGATTTCAGGCAGGAGGGCAGTGCCCGCCCCGGCCAGGGCCGCCTCATAGAGGGTATCCACATCGCGGCTGCACAGGCGCGGCCTGAGAGGCGGCAGGGAAGGGGGCACGCGTCCCTCACGAGGGATGGCACGCCAGTCGGGGTTCTCCGTTGTCGCGAGGCAGGCGCTCCGGGCAAGATCATTTACACCGAGCAGGTGCTTTTCATTGGTCAGAATAGAGGGGGCGCAGACCAGACGATAAGCCAGCGGGCCGAGTTGACACAGGATGAGGCTCGACTCTGGCAGTCCACCTACATGGAGCGTCGCGTCATAGCCTCCGCCAATCGGGTCTGCTGTCTCCTCCGTGAGTGTGAGATCGAGCGTGATCTTCTTATGACGATGCAGAAACGGGGTCAGGGCTGTCAGGAGCGAGCGACGACCGAGAAGCGGAGAGACACCTATCCTGAGAACGCCCTGCGGGCGGGCGTTATGCTCGCGCACCACAGTAATCGTCTCGCTCATTTCCTCCAGGAGATGCTGGGCGCGTTCATGGAACAGATGCCCGGCCTCCGTTAGATGGATCATGCGCGTCGATCGGTTGAAGAGTGCCGCGCGCAGATCCCGCTCGAGCGCGACGATATGCCGTGAGATCGTGGAGACCTCGACATGATGGTGCGCCGCAGCTCGGGAGAAGCTGCCGGATTCTGCAACTGTCACGAAATAGCGCATGGCTTGCAGGTAATCCACGATCCCCTCCCAGGAAGTTACAACGAATAATGCCGTAGGAAGATCTTGCGCATCTCGCAATACTCATTTGCCAAGACACCTGTGGATGCTCCTCCTGATGAAGGCGTAAGCCAGGCCCTCACCTGACATCGTCTAGGCAGGAGAAGGTTCATGACGACCCATACCCGTTCAGGATTGCCTCTGTTACGGCGTGCGACCCCGGTTTCCGCTGGTGAGATCCATGAATACAGCAAGGCTGCTAATCCGGTTCGGCCGAGCTTGACCCCACCCGTGCCCTATCATTTCTTCCCGCCCTCTCTCTACAACGCGGGAGAGACCCGCACTGTGCCCCTGGATCTAAGCGCGGCGCTCAAATGCGCGGCTCCGGCCACCGGGCCCGGCTTGCTGGCAAGCTTTGTGCGTATCCTGCCGGGCGAGGAAATCGCGCTCTCGCCCAATGCGACCTCAATGGCGTTCTATGTAATCAGTGGCAGAGGCAGCGCCGTGTCCGGAACGACCGAGTTCGTGTGGAAAGAGGGTGATTTCTTTGCTGTGCCAGGGCCTGACGGCATTGCGCTTGAGGCCGAGCAGACAGCGACGCTCTATCATGTGAGTGATGCGCCGCTGCTGACCTATCTTGGCGTGACTGCAGACCAACGTCGCTTCGATCCGGTCCTGTTTCCTGCCGAGCAGGCGCAGGCGGCGCTCGCCGAGGTGATGGCGCATCCCGCAGCGGCAGAGCGTAATCGTGTCAGCGTTCTCCTGGCCGCCAAGGAATTTCCGCTCACCCGGACAATCACTCATGTGCTCTGGGCGATGTATGGCAGTATCGGCGCGCGGAGCGCTCAGAAACCGCATCGCCATCAGTCCATCGCGCTGGACTATATCGTTTCCTGCGCGCCGGGATGTTATTCGCTCGTGGGTGAAACGCTTAACGAGGTCGGTCAGATCGCCAATCCTGTCCGAGTAGACTGGGAGGCCGGATGCGCTTTTGTCACGCCGCCTGGACATTGGCATGCCCATTTCAACGAGTCAGATCAGGAGGCTCGCCTGATTCCGATGCAGGATGCCGGTCTGCAGACATATCTGCGCACGCTTGATATCCGCTTTGGAGGCTGACGCGGGCAGGCCCGGTCCCGGCACCTCGTCCCGAGGGGCGAAAAACCGGGGTGCCAAACGCGTGTTTCAGGCAAGCAACCCGCCATCGACCGCCAGTGCCGAGCCGGTGATGTAGCTCGATCGCTCATTGACGAGGAAAGACACGACATTCGTGATGTCGTCGATCTCGCCATAGGCTCCCGTAGCGACATGGCTGGCCAGCATGGCGGCGGCAGGGGTGTTGGAGGGGTTCATGGCCGTATTGACCGGTCCTGGTTCAACCACGTTGATTGTAATACCGCGGCTTCCCAGATCGCGCGCTACACCCTGGGCAAAGCCTCGCAGGGCTGCCTTGGTGCCCGAATAGAGGGAGAGGCCCGGTAATGGCGCCCGACCTCCGAAGGACGATCCCATCAGGACGATACGCCCTCCTGCTTTCATATGGCGGATAGCGCACATGGTCTCGATCATCGGACCACGCACATTGAGGTTGAGCACAGCCTCGATGCTTTCCACCGTGATTTCATCGATCGTACCCTTGGGGTACATGCCTGCATTGCAGACGAGCACGTCGAGACGCCCGAAGACTCGGATAGTCTCGGCCACGATTTTTTCATTCCCTGCTGTCGTGCTGCCATCGGCCTGGACGGCCAGGGCCCGTCGACCCAAAGCCTCGACTTGACGGATCGTGTCCTGTGCGCCTGCAGCGTCATGGGGGTAGGAAAAGGCGATGTCATAGCCTTCACCGGCCAGTTGGCGGGCAATGCCGGCGCCAATGCCGCGGCTGGCACCGGTGACGAGAGCGACTTTACTGGTCATGATCGATCTTCCTTATATGGAGAAAACGATAGAGGGCGCTGAGTCCGTATGTTCTGAGGGCGTCCGAGAGGATCAGAAGCTCAAGCATGGTGTCGGTCTTCCCCCCCCAAAAAAAGCGCCGTTCCAGTCGTGAGGAACGGGTTCTTTATGCGGGGGGCTCGGCGGGCAGCGTTATCGCGCCATTGCGAAAAACTTGCCTTTTTCGCTCATCTTGCAAGGGTGGCGTCATGAAATCCGAAGGCACATCCGACACCCTCGCATCGGTTCAGGCGCTCATCCGGCGGCATTGCCCGCGCAAGAGCACACAGACGCCAATCGCGGATCTGACGCTGTATCGCTGCGACAACACGACGGATCCGCTGCTCGTCGTTTACGAGCCGCGCATCTATCTGATCCTGCAAGGTGCGAAGACCGTCACGATTCACAAGCGCAGTTTCCACTACGATGAGAACCACTATCTGGTCGCCACCGTGGACCTGCCGCTCTCAGGGCATATTACCCGTGCCACGCCGGAGGCGCCTTATCTGGCGGCCTGTATTGCCTTCGACCCTGAGGAAATAAGCGAGATCATCGTCCGATCCGGCATCCAGCCCGATTTGAACGCACCGCTCGCGGCCAGTCTGGGGCTCAGTCGGGTGACACCGGATCTGCTCACCCTGATTCATCGCCTGCTGCGCGCGCTTGATGAGGGGGAACATGGTTTCATGGCACCGCTCATCAAGCAGGAACTGCTCTACCGCGTGCTTCTGGGCGATCAGGGTCATGTACTGCACGAGATCGCCGACCAGAAAAGCGACGCATCGCGCATCAATCGTGCCCTTGCCCATATGCGGGCCCATTTCACGGAGGATACTTCGCCCCTGAGGCTGCCTGAACTCGCGGGGATGGGACAATCGACCTTCTATCGCAAGTTTCAGCAGATCACAGGGCTCTCGCCGGTGCAGTACCGCAAGAGACTGCGTTTGCAGGAAGCCCGACGATTGATGCTGCATGAGGATCGGCTCGCAGCCGATGCAGGTTTTGCGGTTGGCTACGAGAGCCCTTCGCATTTCACCCGGGATTACAAGCTGATCTACGGGCTGCCTCCCCATCAGGATGTTGCCCGCATCCGCGAGATCGGCGTTGCCCGCTATCGGGAGATGAACGAGGACGTATGGATCTGATTGTTGCGGCGCAGCCCCTCCGGGACACAACGATGAATGTTACAAACCCTCACTCTCTCGCGACTTGGCCTGCAAGCCGTCAGGGCGCAGAGTTGCCCCCTCTCAGGGGAGGAGATCAATGCGCCGTTTGACCTGTTGCGGAGTGCTTGTCCTGCTCACGGGCTGCGCTCATCCGCGCCCTGTTCAGGAAGACAGCCGCGCTGACCTGCTTCGTCCTGTCTCCGGGAGCAGCCAGACAAATGCGACTCAGTCGCCCCCGGCCTCGGGGCGGAAGAACCATGGTCACCTCTATATGGGGTCAGGCTTTGGGGGGAACCACGTCTGATGTCCCGCAGGGATACAGATTTTCCCTGGTTTCTCCCCAGTGCCGAACGCGATCTGACTGGAGACGCGTGCGGCTGAGAGGAGTCACTTGATGGCGTCGAGGACAGTCGAGGCCGTCAGGATCTGGGGCAGGATCGTGCCGTCCTTGTGCGGGGCGTAATAGACATAAAGCGGAACGCCATCGCGCCCGTGCTCACGCAGGAACGCGCTGATCGTCTCATCGCGATTGGTCCAGTCACCCTTCATGTAGGTGATGCCTTTTTCCTCGAAGGCTTTTTTCACCTGAGCCGATTGCAGGGCTACACGCTCATTGACCATGCAGGTGATGCACCAGGCCGCCGTCATGTCGATGAAGACCGGCTTGCCCTCATCGCGCAGGCTGGCCAATTTTTCGGGCGCAAAGGCGACGATCCCGATTTCACCCGGTGTGGTAATCGGGCGGCTATCGGCAGCGGCGTCGTCAAGGCGGGTGAGGCTGGCAGCAGCCAGGATGAGCGCCAGCAGAGCGATGGCGCGTCCGATGACGACGGACCGTGTCGCCCCCCGAATCATGGCCTGGCGCTGGGTCGTGCCGAACAGCCATGCTGCCATTCCGAGGGCTACGGCACCGCCGAGTCCGACCGGCAGGATCATGGCACCACGCTGAACGCAGGCTACCCAGAAAAGCCAGACCGATGTTCCCAGGAGAGGGAAAGCCAACGCCTGTTTGAGCACGGCCATCCAGGCCCCAGGTCTGGGCATATGACGCGCAAGAAACGGAATAGTGGCAATGGCGATATAGGGCGAGGCCAGGCCGAAACCCATGGCAAGAAACAGGGCCAGACCGGCCCAGGCCGGACCGCTCAGGGCTGCGGCGATGGCCGCCCCCATGAAGGGGGCTGTACAGGGTGTGGCCACGATCACGGCCAGGAGACCGGTGAGCATATCGCCCCAGACGCCATGACGCGGGGTCACATCCTGACCGATACGGCCCAATGTGACCTCGAAGACGCTCAGAAGGTTCAGGGCCATCATGACCAGCAGCCACGCCACGCCAATCACGAAGACAGGTGACTGGAACTGGAATCCCCACCCAGCCGCCGAACCGACGCTGCGCAGCACGATCATGGCGACACCCAGGGCGGCAAAGCTGCCCATCACGCCAGTCGTATAGGCCAAGGCGCTCTGGATCTGCTCATGACGATGCGAGCCCCCCAGCCGGGCCAATGAAAAGGCTTTCATGGCCAGGACGGGGAAGACGCAAGGCATCAGATTGAGGATGAGTCCGCCCAGAAAGGCAAAGACCAGCATCTTCCACAAGGCGCCTTCAGCGTTGGGCGGTATAACGGGCGTTTGTGCTAGGATGGACGGGGACGAGGCTCCGGCGCCGGGCATCGCAGAACCTGTCGTGATCCAGAGCGGGGTCTGTTGTCCAGCCGCGTCCTGCAAGACCACAATGCCCTCAAGCGTCGGGGGGCGATGGGACGGATCGATCCAGCTCAGCTTGAGCGTGACCTTGCCCGTTTTCACGTCGAGCGTCTGCGGCGCGACCTGATCGATCACCCCGGTCACGGAGGGCATGAACCAGGCACGTTTCACGCTCTCCGCCGAAAGGCCCTGCCCACTCAAACTCAGCAGGCCCTCGGACGATACCGTGGCTGCGAAGGGCGAGGGTACTGGGCTTGATTGGGCAGCATGGATGAAAAGCGGGCCCTCTGCCGAACTATTGGGTGTCGTCTTGCCCTGTGCATCGGGGGAGGCCGGCAGGTTGAGCGAGAAATCACCACTTTCGGGTACGCAGGTCGAGGCGCAGACCAGCCATTCTGCATGGGCCTTGAGCGTTGCCGTTCCAGCACTCCCCGTAAGTTTCAGGGTTTGGGGCAACAGCACGTCGCCCGTATAGGCATAGGACATCAGCCCGCCCTCGCTGATGCGCACGGGCGTCGGGAAGGCAATCGTCTCGCTTTGGCCGCTCAGGGCACCAGTGGCGGTAGTTTTCAGCGTCGGGGCCTCACCGGCATCGCCCGCATTGAGCCAATAGGTATGCCATCCGGGCTTGAGCTGGAGACGCAAGCCCACATGAAGGGTTTCACCCGGCCTGACAGCATCGCGATCCGTCACAAGAGTTGCGATATCATGGGCGGAAGGGACCGGCGCGCTCTCTGCGGCAAGGGCAGGGGTCAGGGCGGGAGCAAGGGAAAGAGCCCCGAAGGCGGTCAGGAGAGAGGCAAGGGGAGACAGCTTACGCAGCATGAGACCGATCGCAGTGAGGGAAGAGAATTGCCGAGCGCCCTGTGGACGCGCCATAGAGGTCATTATGACCGGTCCGATATCGCCCGCCAATCTCATTTCGCTCCCCGTTCTTCCTGTTTCCGCAGCATTGCCCGCCTTGCAGGCTGCACTGGACTCGGCGCGCAACGCCGTGCTGGTCGCCCCGCCGGGGGCAGGCAAGACGACTTTGGTGCCACTTCATCTTTTACAAGCCCCCTGGCGTCAGGAGGGGCGCATTCTGGTGGTCGAGCCACGGCGCGTGGCCGTGCGTAGCGCCGCGCATCGCATGGCATCTCTGCTGGATGAGCCGGTCGGGCGAAGGGTGGGCTACCGCACCCGCACCGATTCTGCGGTCAGCGCAGCCACAAGGATCGAGGTGGTGACAGAGGGGCTTCTGCTGCGACGGCTGCTGACCGACCCGTTGCTAGAGGATACGGCCTGCATCCTGTTCGACGAAGTGCATGAGCGCTCGCTCGATCTCGATACGGCGCTGGCATTTGCGCTCGATCTGCAGCGCACCATGCGGCCCGAACTGCGTCTGGTTGCCATGTCTGCCACAACGGACGGGCGCGCCTTCACCACCCTTCTCGATGGTGTGCTGGTGGAAAGCGAGGGGCGGGCCTACCCGCTTGAGATTCGTCACGCCAGACGCGATCTGGCGGCTGTGCGCGAGTTGCCTGACGTCATGGCCCGGACCATCCGCGGGCTTCTGGCCGAGGAAGAGGGGGATATCCTCGCCTTCCTGCCCGGTGTGGGGGAGATTCGTCGGTGTGCCTCTGCGCTTGAGGGCGTGGAAGCCCTGGTTCTGCCGCTTTATGGCGAGCTCGATACACGCGAGCAGGATCTGGCGCTGAAGCCCGACACGCGCCGCAAGGTGGTATTGGCCACCTCGATTGCCGAAACCTCCCTGACCGTGCCGGGTGTCCGGCTTGTGGTCGATGGCGGGTTTCGTCGCGAGCCGAGGCTCGATGTTGGTTCGGGCCTTTCGCGCCTCGAAACGCTGCGCGTCTCGCGTGCCACGGCAACGCAGCGCGCGGGCCGTGCAGGTCGCGAGGCGCCAGGTATTGCCGTGCGCCTGTGGACGGAAGCCACAGGACGTGCCCTGATTGCCCATGATCTGCCCGAAATCCTGGCCAGCGATCTGAGCGGCCATTGCCTCGACGTGGCGGCCTGGCGGGAGGTGATGGGGACGCCACCCGAGGCTCTTGCCCTGCTGGATGCCCCGCCCGAGGGTGCACGCCAGGCCGCAATCGCATTGCTGCAGGCTCTTGGCGCACTCGATCCGGCAGGACATATCACGAAGCTCGGCAGCGCGATGGCGCGTCTGGGGGCCCAGCCCCGTCTGGCGGCGATGATGTGCGCGGCCCGCACTCCGCCCGAAAAAGCCACCGCCGCCGCCTTGGCCGCTCTGCTTGAGGAGCGTGACCCGTTGCGCCCGCGGGTCGTACCGGGGCAACGCAACCCTGCCACGCTAGCGGATATCCAGACGCGCCTTGCACTCATTGATGGAGCCGATTTCCATCCGCAGGCGGATCGGGCCAGTCTGGCGCGCATTCGCCAATCCGCGCAGCGTTACCAGAAGCGGCTTGGCCTGAATCAGCGTCTTCCGCTCGATCCTTCCTGTGCGCCGGCGCTTCTCGCGGCGGGTTTCCCTGATCGCGTGGCCATGGCGGCCGGTGAAAAAGGGCGGTACCGCCTGTCCGGGGGTGGCTCGGCGCGTTTGAGCGCCATCGACCCGATGGCGCGTGAAACGCTGCTTGTGGCGCCTTCTCTGCATATGCGCACAGCCACCGAAATCTGTCTGGCGGCCCCGCTTGATCTGAATGATCTGCCCCGAACCCTGCTGGCCCGGACGGAAGAACAGGTCGAAACGGCCCTCGATACTGCAACGGGGAATGTGATTGCGCGCAGGCGTCTGCGTCTTGGCACGCTCGTGCTGCGCGATCGCTCGGCGCCTGCGGCCCCCGAGGAGATACAGGACCTTCTTCTGGGGCGTATCAGGGCCGATCTCGCAGGCAGTCTGGGCTGGACCGATGCCTGTCATCAGTTCCGCGCCCGCCTTGCCCTGGCGCGTGCCCATCTGGACGAGACCTTGCCTGCGGCGGACGACGACACGCTTGTGGCAACGCTCGATGAGTGGCTGCTGCCCTATATGGAGGGCATGACGAAACTCTCTCAGGTTCAGGCGCTGGATCTGCTCTCGCTGCTGCGCCAGCGGCTGGATTATGCGCAGCTCCGGCGGCTCGATCAGGATCTGCCAACCAGCCTGAGTCTGCCAGGGGCGCAGCCTGCCATCGATTACTGCGATCCAACGCCCACCATTTCGGCGCGGGCCCAGGCTTTTTACGGACTCAAGGAAACACCGCGTCTGGCCAATGGACAGGTGAAGCTGCAATTCGCGCTTCTATCTCCTGCGGGGCGTCCTCAGGCGATCACGGCTGATATTGCGGCCTTCTGGAAAACAGGCTGGGCCGATATGCGGCGCGACATGCGCGGGCGTTACCCCAGACATGACTGGCCGGAAGACCCCTCCACGGCCAGCCCGCCCCCGCCCCGTCGACGTTGAGCTGCGCGCCCCTTCGACGTCGAGCGGCGCTCAGAGGCGGGGTGTCGTGACGCCGAGCTGCTTCATGTATTTTCCGGCGCGATCGGCATAGCTGGTCTCGCAGGGAGAGGCGCCCTGGAAGAACAGGAACTGGCAGATGCCCTCATTGGCGTAGATACGTGCGGGCAGCTTGGTTGTGTTGCTGATCTCGATGGTGACCTGCCCCTCCCATTCGGGTTCCAGCGGGGTCACGTTCACGATGATTCCGCAACGCGCATAGGTGGACTTGCCGAGGCAGACCACGAGCACGTCGCGCGGGATGCGGAAATATTCGACCGTATGGGCGAGGGCGAAGCTGTTGGGTGGAATGGTGATGTCGCCTGTGCGCGTCACGAAGCTGTTTGCAGCAAACTGCTTGGGGTCCACCACGGCATTATCGACATCGGTGAAGATCTTGAAATCCTCGCCTACGCGTGCGTCATAGCCATAGGAGGACAGCCCGTAGGAGATTACGCCCTCGCGTTTCTGCGCCTCGACGAAGGGCTCGATCATGCCCTTTTCCTGGGCCATCTGACGGATCCAGCTATCTGGCATGATGGGCATGGCATTACTTCCGGTGCGTAAGGGAGAGAAGGGTTTGCAGGTCTAGCCTTGCAGGCGTGTCTCTGCAAACCGAACGGTGCTGCTCAGGCGATATGGGTGAGGAACACGACCTTGGAGCCGCCGCCTTCGACCAGGGTCTTGATGGCATTGTTGAAGACCTTGCCATGTTCCATGCCCATATGGGCCTTGAAAGCGTCTTCGTCCTTGTAGGTCTCCTCGACATGGAAGAAGTCCGGATCTTCCTCAAGGGTGTAGACCACAAAGCGTTCATTGCCGGGTTCGCCGCGCACGTCATCGGCCAGTGCGGTGAGCAGTCGGGCGATTTCCTCACGCTTGCCGGGCAGGGCGCGCATGGTCGCATAAAGAACCTTGGACATGGGGTAATCCTTTCAGGATGAGGCGGAATCGTCGCGCGCGGGCGGCGTTTCCTGGTCTTCGGGAGCCTTGACCGCACGGTTGCGCACCTGCGCCTTGCGACGCAGCAGATTGGCGCGCAGGGCTGCGGCCTCACGAGCCAGACGCTTGTCGAGATCGGCCTGAGCCTTCTCGGTCAGGGTCGGGGTGGCGCGCGGTGGTGTAGTCATTGATCAAGGTCCCGAAACTGGTCCGACAAACCGGTACCGAGCAGCTCATCATAGACAGCGAGCGTGGCCGATTGCATCTGCCGGGTCGTGTAGTTTTCTGCAATGTGATGACGCGCAGTTTCAGCCAGAAGATCCCGCGCGCCTTCGGAGAGAGTCAGTATCTGGCAGAGGGCTTCTGCCAGCGCTGGGGCGTCATCCGGCGGTACCAGAAGCCCCGTGCGATGGGGAAGCACCGTTTCCATGGCGCCTCCCTGGGCCGACACCACAACGGGGCGGCCCATGGCCTGCGCCTCGATCACCACACGGCCAAAGGGCTCCGGGCGAAGAGACGGGACGGCCACTACATCGGCCAGGGCATAGGCTGCCGGCATATCCTGACACAGTCCGGCAAAGCGCAGACGCTCGCGCAGACCCAGGCGCAGGGCCGTGGCCTCGATCTCCTGCACGTAACTGTCCCTGGGATCAGCCGGTCCGACTAGTACGGCAAGCCACGGCCCCGGCAGCTCGGCCTGAAGGATCGCCATTGCGCGCAGCAGAAGCAATTGCCCTTTCCAGCGTGTCAGGCGGCCTGGCAGCATGATCACGGGCGTGCCGGGGGGCACCTGCCATTTCTCTGCCAGCGCCTGCATCCGCGCCCCATTGATCAGGGCGGGGTCGAAACGGGCCATGTCGGCTCCGCGCGGGATCAGCCGCAGCCTGTCCTGGCCCACACGATAATCTTCACGCAGGCGGGTAGCGATATAGCTGCTGATGGCAATCACGCGTGCTCCCCGTGCGAGCACGGAGTTATAGCGCTTCTTGCCGGGAAAACTGGCCTTGTGCACGCCATGCCAGGTGGTCACGAAAGGTGTGCCTGTGCGTCTTGTCGCCTGCCACGCCGCCCAGGCGGGCGCCCGCGAGCGGGCATGGACGAGATCGATGCGTTCCTCGCGGATGATCTGGGCGAGGGCGCGGCTGTTGCGCAGAATGGCGAGCGGCGATTTCTGCCCGAGAGGCAGGTCGATATGACGTGCCCCGACAGAAAGCAGGCGCGGCAGCAGCGGGCCCGAAGCCCCTGCAACGAATGCGCGCCCACCGGCTCTCACGATCGCCTCGGCCATCTCCACTGTGCCCTGCTCGATCCCCCCCGTGCCAAGGGCCGGGAGAACCTGAAGTATATGAGGGCAGTGGCGTGACATGGGTTGCGGGTAGCATGAAGCGGCCGCCTCAGGGAGAGGAAAGAATCCGGCGTCATGAAAAACCCCCGCCCCGTGCCCCAAATGCCCATAGCCCATCGCGGAACGCTGCTGCGTGGGGATAACGTCAGAAAGGATCGCAAAAAGGCAGTCGTGAAAGCACCGCCTTTAGCGTACATGGTCTGCGCCAGACTGAAAGGGCGGGCGCGCGCCCCAACGTCATGCGGGTCGTCGGTCCCGATCTCTGGCTAGGTGCATGGCGTGTCAGGGGATCGAAGAGTCTCTTCGACGTGCGGGTACGAAAAAGGGCCGGAGGAAGATCCCCCGGCCCTGACGCTCTCTCCTGTCGCGTTGCGACCGGGAAGCGCTCTTAGTGCTTGGTGTCGGCCCCGTCCGGGAGGGCGTAGACGACGAGCTGGTCGGTCACAGGCGTCATCATGAAGTGATGGCCACCGGCCATGATGGCGACATACTGCTTGCCGTTGACCTCATAGGTCATCGGATTGGCCTGACCGCCACCCGGCAGAACATCGGACCAGACATCCTTGCCCGTCTTGATGTCGATTGCGCGAATCTGGTTGTCGGTTGCGGCCGCAACAAAGACAAGACCGCCCTTGGTGATGACCGAGCCACCGTTATTCGGCGTACCGATATTGAGCGGCAGGCCTGTCGGCATGTTCCACGGGCCATTGGCGCGTGCGGTACCCAGAGGACGCGACCACAGGACCTTCTTGGTCTTGATGTCGATCGCCTCAATCATGCCATAGGGGGGCTTGTTGCACATCATGCCCGTGTAGTGGTTCCAGAACGGAGTCACCACGATGCCATAAGGTGTATCGGCCTGGGCGCCATTGCCTTCTGCACCCCCGCCATTGGGGTTGTAGCTGGGGTTGTCGATGGGCTTCAGGCCCAGCGCATCGGCCTTTTTACGGGTGATGAGCTGATCGTACATCGGCGTGGAGTTCCAGTTGGCGATGACAATGCCCGATTCCGGGTCATAGGCCATGCTGCCCCAGTCGCTGCCGCCATTATAGCCGGGATATTCGATATTCGGCTTGTCGAGCGCGGGCGGGGTGAACTCGCCGACATAGCGCGCCTTGCGGAACATGATGCGGCAATAGAGCTGGTCGATAGGCGACATGCCCCACATGTCGCTTTCCTTCAGATCAGGGAAGGCGAGACGGGGGAAAGCATCGGACCAGGGCTGGGTCGGACTGCGCGGATCATCTGCCATGGTGCTGGCAGGGGCGGGCTTTTCGACAACCGGGAATTCCGGCAGGGGCTTGCCCGTCGCACGGTCGAGCACGAAGGTCTGGCCACGCTTGGTGGGCACCAGCAGAGCAGGCGTTACGGTACCGTCGGCATGATGATAGTCGAATTTGGTGGCCTGTGAGCCGATATCATAATCCCAGACATCCTTGTGGGCGGTCTGGAATACCCAGCGGGGTTCACCTGTCTTGACATCCAGTGCGACGATGGAGGACGAGACAGCGTTCTCCTTGTCGGTGCGCATGGCGCTGTAATAATCGGCGGCGGAATTGCCTGTCGGGACATAGACGAGGCCGAGCTCGTTATCACCCGTCATGGCAGCCCAGGAATTGGGCGTTCCACGGCTGTAATGCTCGCCGGGGGCAGGCTGGTGGTGGTTGTCAGGATTATTCACATCCCAGGCCCAGACGAACTTGCCGCTTTCAGCGTCATAGCCACGAATCACGCCTGAAGGAGCCCAGCGGCGCTGACCGTCGAGCACCTCGTGATTGACCACGACGACGCCATTGATGACCGGGGGCGGGGTCGTCATGGAAACGAAGCCCGGTACCGACTCACCCATGCCCTGCATCAGATTGACCTGACCGCCAAAGCCGAAGCCCTCGCACAGCTTGCCCGTCTCGGCATCGACCTGAATCAGGCGCATGTCGAGCGTGGCTTCCATGACGCGGTTATGGCAGGGCTGGCCTTCGGGGATGGTGGAGGAGGTGTAATAGGTCACGCCCTTGCACGCGGCGGTGTACGGGATGGACTGGTATTTCACCCCGGCATCGTGACGCCAGATCTCCTTGCCGGTGGCGGCATCGATGCGCATCATGTCGTTCATGGCTGAACACATGTAGAGCGAGTTGCCCACCTTGATCGGGGTGGTTTCGGCAGCCCATTTATTGGCCTGACCCGGACCTGGCTTGCTGCCCGTGTGATACACGAAGGCGCGCTTGAGCTTGCCCACGTTGTCGGGGGTCAGCTGCTCCAGAGGTGAATAGCGCGTCTGGTTGGAATCGCGGCCATATGCGGGCCAGTCTTCGCGGGCCGGGGTGCTGTCGATCTGCGGCACGGCGGCCGGAACGTCAGCGATACCGATCTCGGAGATGTCCGGCAGATTGGCGGCATTCACGCCTGGAGCCTGCGGAGCGGAGGGGGAGGGGCCACCAAAACGACCGGGACCCTGGCTATGGGCATCGGCGGTTGACGTATTGTCTTCACCCGGGGTCGAGTTAGAGGGGGGAATCTGCGCCAGCGCGACCGAGGCAGATAGAAGGCCACCGAGCATGGTGGCGGTCAAAAGGGCTGGTCTACGCATCAGACGGCTCCGCGGGAAACTGGACGAACCGTATCCTGGCGACGCAGGACAGGCAGGCTGAGCACGACAAGAATGGCGATCAGCGTCGGGCCGAACAGGCGCGGGAGCCAGCCCCACCAGTCAAAGCCGCACTCGGCAATGGTCCAGACCAGTGTACCGGCCCAGGCGAGAAGGAAGAGGTAGCCCCCCAGAAGACGACCCATGGCCATGAACCCACCCGATGCCAGCAGAACGATGCCGCAGATCAGATAATAGGCAGAGCCACCAAGGCTCAGAAGGTAGCCGCCACCAGCAACGAAGATGAGACCGAAAACCACGATCAGGATGGCGAGACCCAGTGCTGCCCAGTCGCCGATGCGTCTGGGTCTGGAACGAGACGTCATGAATCCTCCTTGAGACAAGGTGCGCAACCTATCCTGAACGCGAACAGAACAGAGCAACACATATCAGTGAAAACTCTGATACGTTTGGTGGGACGCACGGTTTTCCGATCACAGGATAGCGTCTTATAGATCTCTGCAAGGTGTTTTCAGCGCGGGCAGGGGAAAACGGTCGATGTGGCGGGTCGTCTCAGCTTTCTTTCCGGTCGCGCAGGGCTCTGACCACGGATTGCACGGTCGAGAGAATGGTCTCCCTGAGCCATCGATGGACCGGATCATTATCGAGTCGCGGATGCCAGGCCTGAAAGCTGACGAGATCAGGCAACGGGAAGGGGAACGCGAAGGCACGTGCCCCGATGGCCTCGAGCGGTAGACGGCGGATGATGATCTCCGGCAGGGGCAGGATCATGTTCGTCTCGCGCATGGTTTCGATCATGGCATAATCGCTGGGTACGACCAGCGCGATACGTCTCTCCAGACCGTATTGCTTGGCTAGGATCGCATCGATGGGCCCGTGGGCACGCCCCTTGCGGGACGTGCTGATGTGATCATAGGCAACCAAGGTCTGGGGTGTGATCTCCTGCTCCAGGATCGGATGCCCGGCGCGCACCACGGCCTGGAAATGGGTCTGGAACAGGGTTTGCTTCTTGATTTCGGGCAGGAGGTCTTCGGTGGCGCCGATATAGAGATCGATCGTGCCACGCCTGAGCGCATCACCGATTGAATCCTCCGTTTCCGGCGAGAAAACGATCTGGCAGCGCGGGCAGGATTCTCTGAGCCTCTCGGCGATGGCGCTGCCGAAGGCTCCGATGAAAAGGTCCCGCGCCCGGATCGTGAAATGGGGGGTGATCTGAGACAGGTCCAGTCGCGCACGCGCGCTGACCAGTGCCTCTGCCTCGGCCAGCACCGTCTGCACCCTTCCCAGCAGGTCTTTGGCATAGGGGGTCGCGACCAGATGTCTGCCGGAGAGCACCAGCAGAGGGTCCCCGAACAATGTGCGCAATGAGGCCAGGTGACGGCTTGTGGCAGCCTCGCTCACCCTGAGCCGCTTTGCCGCGCGTGTGACGCTCTCTTCCTCGAGGAGCACCTGAAGCCAACGGAGATGATCGAGCGAATAGCCACGCTTGGCAGGCAGATTTCTGGTCATAAGGCCCGGCTGTTGGGGTGTTGCGCAGAATGAAAGTGATGTGCCGGACCCTTACGCCAACTGGAAGGATTTTTTACCCGGATTGCGGGTTATTGAGGCGGGGAGGCACCGCTAGAGACCGGGCGGAAAGGATGTCGCCCCATGATCGTACCCACGAGGCAGGACGCAAAGGTCCTGCCATCTTCTGCTCCCTTACCCCCCTTCGGGCTCAGAACGATCATCGGGTGTCTGGGCATGTTGCTGGCCGTCCATGTCGCTGGCTTCAATGAACATGTCACGGAACTCGGTCTGTCCGATCTGCGTGGGGCCATGCATCTGGGTCACGACGAGGGAAGCTGGTTCATCTCGCTCTACGAGGCCTTCAATATTGCGGCGATGGCCTTCACGCCGTGGTTCTACATGACGTTTTCGATCTATCGCTTTGCCTTGTTCATGACGGCGGCGCTGGCCCTGCTTGCCGTGCCGTTGCCCTTCATGACCGATATGGTTTCCATCGGTATCCTGCGCGCCATGCAGGGGCTGAGCGCGGGATGTCTGCCGCCTATCCTCATGACGGTCATGCTCAAATATCTGCCGCCGCCGCTCAAGGTTTTCGGCATAGGCGGTTACGCTATGAGTGCGACCTTCGGCCCCAATCTCGGCATGCCTTTCGAGGCCCTGCTTTTCGAACGTTTCGGCTGGCACTGGCTCTATTGGGAGGTGATGCCGCTGGGTGCGGTCGCGCTTGTCATGATTGCCTGGGGACTGCCTCAGGACCCGGTCCAGCTCTCGCGTTTTCGCAGCTTCAACTGGCGGGGATTTCTGATCGGCGCGCCGTCCATCCTCTGTGTCGTGACCGTTCTTTATCAGGGGGACCGGCTCGACTGGTTTCGTTCCCCTCTCGTCACGCATCTGACATTCTGGGGTGGGGCGCTCTTTCTCGGGTTCCTGATCCACGAATGGCATCATCACAGCCCGTTTTTCCGTCTGCAATACTGGAAGAGCCGCAATATCACGATGTCCCTTCTGTCGCTCGTGGCGGTTCTGATCGTCTGCGCCTTGATGAACGAAGTCACGACGACATTCCTGGAGGAGATCAAGGGCTACCGTCCCGTTCAGGCGGCTCCCGTCGCCCTGACCGTGGCTCTGCCCCAGCTCGTCGTGCTGCCGATGGTTGCGGCGCTGTGCAACATGCGTCGGGTCGATTGCCGATGGGTGCTCGGGATCGGCATGGCGCTGCTCGGGCTTTCTGCGTGGCTTGGGCTGGGCCTGACATCCGAATGGGTGCGCGACAATTTCTATCTCATTCAGGCCCTTCAGATCTTCGGTCAGCCCATGGTGGTCATCCCGGTCCTGATGCTGGCCACTCTGGCGCTCGGGCCGAGCGACGGCCCCTTCATCTCGGGCATGGTCAATATGCTCAAGGGTATGGCCAATGCACTCGCCTTCGCCCTGTTCTCGATCCTGCTGCGCCGTCGTGAGCAATATCACTCGACCATGTTGCTGGATCATCCCGGCCTGGCGCAGGGGGGCAGCGGGGCGGATGCGCTGCGCAGGGTGCATGAGATGCTGTCTGCTCAGGCTTTGGTGCTCTCCCTGGTCGATATCCTGTTCGTGGTGGTCGTGATCTGCGCTGTTTTCGTGGTGTTGACCGCCATTCTTCCCGGTCGCGTCTACCCCCCGGGGAAGGCGCCGAGCGATTGCCCTCCCGGGCCACTCGTTGCCCCGGTGCGGCAGCCCGCGACTTCACCTCTCGCAACACAGTAACGGAAATCTCCCCATGGCTTACAAAAAACCGCTCCTGTTTGCGGGATGCACCGCGCTTGTCCTGACCGGTCTCGCCTGGAGCGCAGATCGCTTCTTTGTCGGGGATGGGCGTCATCAATCTACCAATGATGCCTATATCACCGCCGATTTCACCCGCGTGGCGCCCAAGGTCGCCGGGCGCATCGACAGCGTGCCTGTCGCGGACAACCAGAAAGTACAGGCGGGCGATGTTCTGGCTCATATCGAGGACGACGATTACCGCACGGCGCTGGATACCGCTCGGGGCAAGCTCCGTGCAGCGCAGGCTGATATCGCCAATCTCGCCGCCGCGCAGCAGCGACAGTCAGCTCTGATTGACGCGGCTCTCGCGACGATCGAGGCCGATGAGGCTGCCCTGCTTTTCGCCCGACAGAACGCGGCGCGTTATCGGGCGCTCTCGGCGGGAGGTGCCAGCACGATCGAGCAGCAGCAAGGTGCCGAGGATCGCCAGCATGAGGCCGTCGCGCGGCTCTCTCGCGACAAGGCAGCCGTGAATGCCGATCGCGCCGGGCTTGCTGTGCTCGCTGCAGAGAGCGAGCGCGCGCAAGGCGTGCTGATCCAGACGCAAGGCCTTGTGCGTCAGGCCGAGCTCGATCTGTCCTATTGCACCATTACCGCCCCTGTTGATGGCGTTGTCGGGTCACGTGACGTGCGCGTCGGGATGTATGTCCACCCCGGCACTGGACTTCTGGCGGTGGTGCCGGTGCGTCAGGCCTATGTAATTGCCAATTTTCAGGAGACGCAGATGGCTCGTGTACAGACCGGTCAGGAAGCCGACATACGGGTCGACAGCTTTCCCGACGCGGTGCTCCATGCCCATGTCGACAGCGTAGCACCGGCCACGAATGTCGCCTTTGCCCTGATCCAGCCTGATAATGCGACAGGAAATTTCACCAAGGTGGTGCAGCGTGTCCCGGTGAAACTGGTTTTTGATGACGGGCAGCCTCTGGCGCGACGCGTTCGTGTCGGCATGTCCGTCGAGGCCATGATCGATACCGGCGCGCCTCGTAACGGCGCTCACGCCGCCGATGCGCGCTTTGTGTGGGAGTAAGGGGCATGAGACATTTGTCCCGCACGGCAGGGCTGAGTCTTTTCCTGATCCTGGGGGGATGCTCGGTTGGACCGGAGTTCCAGAAACACGATCCGGTGGCGGCGTCTCATTGGCATGAAAGCGTGACACCCCAGAAAAGCCACCCGGATGAGCGCGCGCCCGTCGAGGCGCAGTGGTGGACGCTCTACCAGGATCCGGTTCTGACAGCGCTTGAGCAGGATGTGCTGAGGGCCAATCTCGATCTCAGGGAGGCGGCGCTCCATTTCGAACAGAGCCGTGCCGAGCGCAGGATCGCAGCCGCGGCGCGCTTGCCTCAGGTGCAAGGCGCCGCCTCTTATGCCCGCGAGCGCGCGAGCACGAACGGCATCCTGAGCCTGCTCGGTACTGAAGCGGATCAAGATCCGGCACAGATTGCGGACGGAACACAGGGGTTCGGGCCCGCTGCTGCTGCCGGACCGAAGGGTAATCCTGCTTTCAACCTGCCCCAATACGGCCTCGGCGCGTCATGGGAGGTCGATCTGTGGGGGCATGTGCGCCGCCAGGTCGAGGCAGCGACGGCCTCCATGCGGGCCATGCGGGAAATGCAGCGCGATACGCTGGTTTCGCTCATGGCAGAGACCGCGCAGGATTACATTGCCCTGCGTAACGTGCAGGCCCAGACCGAGATTACCCGACAGAGCCTCGATATCGCCCGTCACAGTGTCGAACTGACCGTTTTGCGTGTGACCCAGGGTACGGCGACGAAACTCGATCTCGCCTATGCGCGCGGGCAGTTGCATGGTTTTGAAGCCCGCCTGCCCCAACTGCACCGCGAAGAGGTGCACCTTCTTAATGCCCTTGCCTTTCTGATGGCGCGCGAACCGGGTGCCCTGTCACAGCGTCTTGCGGAGAAGGGCAGCATTCCACCACTCCCGGTATCCATCCCGGTTGGATTACCGTCGCAGCTTGCCGAAAGACGCCCGGATATCCGGGCGGCTCAGGAGCGTCTGCATGCGGCAACAGCAACAATCGGGGTAGCCATGGCGGATTTCTTCCCACGGATCACGCTGTCTGGCAGCCTGGATGTTCAGGCTCTCCAGTTCAGCGGTCTCGGCTCCTGGGCATCGCGTCAGTATGGTTTTGGTCCGACCATGACCATTCCGTTGTTCGAGGGCGGGAAGCTTGCGGGGCAACTTGCCTTGCGCCGTCTGCAGCAGAGGGAAGCGGCCATTGCGCTTCAGAAAACGGTTCTCCACGCCTGGGAGGAAGTCGATGATGCCATGGCCGATCTGGGCACGGCCCAGGAGCGTCACGACCGCCTGGCCGAGGCGGTTGCTGAGAGTGAGACAGCCGTCAGGGTGGCGCAGCTCCAATATGCCCAAGGGGCGGGAGATTTTCTCAATGTTCTGACCACACAGAACGGGCTGCTCGAGAGCCGTAGCGCGCTCTCGGACGCGCGGGCGGAAGTCTCGGTATCGATGGCACGGCTTTATCGGGCTCTGGGGGGCGGTTGGGCCCGAATATAGCCAGACCAGGGGCGACGCTCCCGGGGGCTGCCGTCCCTTTTGCTCAGCCCGCGGGGATAGTGATAACCGCGCCGGGTGAGTGGCTGGTCGCGGCGAGGGCGGCGAGAATCTGCATCATGGTAAAGCTCAGCTTGCTCCGGAAATCATCATCGCTGATCCAGTACCATCGGCCCCTGTAGCGTACCTCGTCATAATTATGCTCGGGCGCAGATTTGCCGGAATGGATCACCACATCAGGGCGTGTCTCAATGCCGACCGGGCTGATGGTGGGCAATGTCCGCGTGGCTCTGACATCCTCTTCCGGGACCTCCATCTCATAGGCGATCTGGGAGAGCATGGCGAACATGGAGCGCGTGAGAATGGCAATCTGCCCCGGCACTTTCGGGTAGGGGCCGTAAACGATCTCGGCCTCTTCGGCGTGAGGGTCGAGATGGAGCAGACGACGCACCTCTGCCTGGATGGTGGTCAGGGCGGGGTCAGAGGTGGCGGTAAGCACAAGATAGGCGTGTTCGGGCTGCGTTCCCGATGGCTTGTTGGCCGAGCCGGAAGGTGGCTGGTCCGCCGTTGCTTTGGGGGCATCGGTGGAGATGCGTATGGTCATGGCGCCCTGTACCTGCAACTGGCGCAAATCATGCAGCAGCAGGTAAAAACGGACCGAACCGCCGCCAGTCGGTCCGGCACCAAGGGCGCGGACATTGGACAATCCGTCGATCGACTGAGCCGTCAGGCGCAGGAGTGTGTCGATAGGCAGACCACCGAGGCTGAGTGGCATGATGACCACGGGTGAGATGGGCCGGATGACGTTTTCGGCATATTGCTGCCCGGTCTCGGGCTGATAGGTGAAGGTCGGGCTCTCCTGCAGCGTGGCTGTGCCGCTGCCGAAGAGATAGCTGCCGACACCTGAAGGGAACGCATTGAATCCGCCATTGACCGAGCGATTGAGCTGATAACCCGCGATGACCTGAGTTGTATCGAGAAAGGTCGGTGGATCGGCATAGCGGATACGAATGATGTTGAGCAGCATCGCATGTTTTTCCGCCTCGCCCAGCGCGCGCGAGTAATCGAGCTGATCATGCGACAGGCGCGAAGGGCCGATCGTGATGCAACCCGACAACATCAGGGGCAGGAGGCTGGGCAGCAGCGCGCGGAACACCCCCGGGCGAGGGCAGGGAAAACGGAGCATGATCATAGGTGTCTCTGGCTTAGCGTATCCTTGGAGAGGGTTGCCAGCCCGTAATGATCGTTTTGCGTTCCACGGGCCGGGAGAGGGGAAAGCTGAAGCACGAAGCTGACCGGATCGCGGGGCTGGCACACAGTATTTCTTCCTCTTCAGGGCTTGGGCGCCTGCTCTGTGGCCAGAATAGCGGCCAGACCTTCGCGGTAGCTCGGGAAGCGCCATCGACGGTCGAGGCTCCGTTGGGTCAGGCGGCTGTCGACCACGCGGCGCTCGGACCAGAAGCTGCGCGCCATGGGGCTCAGGCTTTCCCAGGCCTCATCCAGCGACAGGCGTTGAGGCAAAGGAGCTTTCGCCAGACGAGCGGCCTCTTCGAATACCGCGGCCTGCGGGCTTGGCGTGTCATCGACGAAGTTCAGAATGCGGCATCCTGAGGCGGTGGAAATGGCAGCCATGGTGCCCTCGGCGATATCGTCTCGATGGATGCGGCTGAACAGATGGTCTGGCGCGTCGATCAGTCGGGCCTTGCCGGAGCGCAGGGT
>Ga0157365_10000273_pt1 | contig 23766 bp, 19 predicted proteins | sample AttsexASBM3_FD_111478 | JGI IMG/M metagenome (GOLD analysis project Ga0157365, IMG submission 111478) | Fungus gardens microbial communities from leaf cutter ant in Ribeirão Preto, State of São Paulo, Brazil - Atta sexdens ASBM3 | ecosystem: Host-associated > Fungi > Mycelium > Unclassified ... | reverse complement strand
TCCCGCAACGCTTCCAACGTCAGAGCCAGCACATCCTCAACCGACGCCGCACCATTCATGTCATTCAGAATCATGGTTGCCCATAGATTCAGAACTCTCAGAAAAACGCAACTGTAGTGCTAGAAATCAGAAACTTTTCCCCAAGAGGATTTTCTAAATCGGGATAGTCTGTATTGTCTGACTTCTGTCATGGGCGTTCTTCCGAGTATCATGTCGGCTACGAGATGGCCCGCGCCCGGGCCAATGCCGAAACCATGGCCGGAGAAGCCGGCTGCGATGAATAGTCCGGGAATGCCGCTGTCCGGGTCGATAACGGGGACGCCGTCTGGCGTACTGTCGATATAGCCTGCCCATTGGGCCTGAATGTTTGTTTTTTTGAGGGCCGGTAAAAGTGCCCGGGCATTGCGCAGAGTGGCTTTGAGTGTGCCGGCATCCGGGCGGGGATCAAGTATCCGAACTTTCTCCATCGGTGTGGGACGGTCCAGCTTCCATTTTCGGTCTGTATCGAAACCGTAATGCCATGCCTGCAGGCCGCCGAGAGAAAGCTGGCGCCAGCGTCGGGTAAACATCGGCAGGAATTTCAGTGCGGTCTTGAGCGTGCCGGGTGTGGGATCCACGCGGCCGTTTCCGGAAATAGCGAGAGTGTAGCCTCCGTCGCCCCGTCGGGTGACAGAGGCTTCTTTTGTGTGCAGTGCATCGGGTAGGCCAGTTGCGCCAGGTTTAACGGAAAGTATCGACGAGCGCACGGAGGCCTGAGGTAGGCTGACGCCGACCTGATTGAGAAAGGAGCGTGTCCAGGCCCCTCCAGCCATCACGACCTGCGTCGTGCGGATGGTTCCCTGTTCCGTCACCACGGCACAGACGGAGCCACCGGCCATCTCGACCCCACGGGCGGCGCAGTTCTGGATCACGACCCCTCCATGCTTGAGGATACCTTTCGCGATCATGGGAGCGGCCAGCGCCGGATCCGCGATCCCATCGGTAGGCGACCAGACGCCACCAAGCCACGCGCGCTGGGTGGCGCTGCTCCGGTCCGCAGCCTGACCTGAGGATAGCATCCGGGTGTCTATTCCTTCGCCACGGGCGAAGTTTCCCCATTTTGCCCAGCCGTCCAGTTCAGCCCGATCGTTCGTCAGATACAGAAGGCCGCAGCGCCGAAATCCCAGATCCTCGCCGATGTCGGCCGTCATGTCTTCCCACAGGGACAGGCTTCGGGTGGAGAGGGGCAGTTCGCGCGCGTCCCGGTTCTGCTGGCGGCACCAGCCCCAGTTTCTGCTGGACTGCTCGGCGCCGATCAGCCCTTTTTCCAGCAGAACGGTTTTCATGCCGGCGCGTGCCAGCCAGTAGGCGGCCGAAACGCCGACGATTCCAGCTCCTATGACAACGACGTCGGCATCTTTCGGCGGGCTGGAGCTAGTCTGGATCAGGTGCAGTGGGACGGGCATGAAGAGATCTCCGTGCAGGATGCGAAAAGGTCAGGGGGCGTTTGGACGTTCATTCCACAAAGACATAGATTTTTCTGACCGTCTCGATCGTTTCCCATGTTCCCACGAAGCCGGGTTTCATGACGAAGCTGTCTCCGGCTTTGAAAAGATGAGAGGTTCCGCCATCTTCCACAATTCTGACGAGACCCTCAAGGATATGGCAAAACTCGAAGGCTTCGCCTTTGATGGAGCGGGTGGTTCCGGGCGTGGCCTGCCAGAGGCCGGTTCGGACGTTTCCATCGCGGGAGGTGTCCAGGGGCCATGTAATGAAAGTCGGAGATCCCGCGATCAGACGTTCCGGATCAGATACGGATTCGCGCGGCACGAAATCCGGGTTCGTCGGTATAGGAAGAAGCAGGCTCATCATCTGTCTCGCGGAAAAGCTGTTGGCCTGTTTAATCTGCCATGATCCGGGCCGGTTCGGCTTCTGATTTAGGCATCAATGCGGCAGGGCGTGCTGCATCCCCTTTTCAATATGAAATATTCTGCGTTCAGGGGAGGAAACCTGATAAGGACTGCCGAGGTGAATGCGGCATCCTGTCATGATCGCATGAGGAGTCGACTATGACATTTTGTCCCAAGTTCATCACTTTCGACTGTTACGGAACACTCACGTTCTTCGACATGGCTGGGGCTGCCCGCAAGCTCTATGGCGAGATTTTGAGCGAAGCGGCCATGCAGCGTTTCATCAAAAATTTCGCGGCTTACCGTCTGGATGAGGTGTTGGGTGCGTGGAAGCCTTATGCCGAGGTCGTGCATGGCGCACTTGAGCGGACATGCCGGAAGAACGGCGTGACGTTCCGCGCGGAGGACGCAATGCGGATTTATAATGAGGTTCCGACCTGGGGGCCGCATCCGGATGTGCCGGAGGGGCTGCTGAAGGTGGCGAAGGAAATTCCGCTCGTTATTCTTTCCAACGCCATGAACAGCCAGATCATGTTGAATGTCGAGAAACTGGGCGCGCCATTTCATAAGGTCATCACGGCCGAGGAGACCGGAACCTACAAGCCCCAGATGAACGGCTTTGAATACATGCTGGATGTGCTGGGGTGCGGCCCGGAGGACATCACCCATGTGTCATCCTCTTTCCGCTATGATCTCATGACGGCCCATGATCTGGGAATCCGCTCGAAAGTCTGGGTCAATCGAGGGCATGAGCCAGCCAATCCTTATTACGAGTATGAAGAGATCAGGGATATCGGTGGCTTGCCGGGTGTTTTCGGTCTCTGAGACTGCCGGGGCGGACAGGTGGGCCTTTCTCCTGCCGCCTCTTGCCGGAAGGGTCAGAAATACCGGTCTTTTGCGCGGTAGTAGGCTCCTACGACCGGCATGAAATGCGTGGCGATTCCATAGGCCGGGATGGGCTGCCACGGGCGGTTCCAGATGGGGATGTCAACGCTGTCTCCTGCGAGTTTTCGGCCCAGAAGATGGCCGAGATGGACGGACATCTGGACGCCGTGGCCGCTCAGCCCCATTGCGTAGGTGATGCCGTTCCAGTCTCCGGCATGTGGCAGGCGATCCACGCTCATGTCCACGTTGCCGCCCCAGCAATAGTTGATTTCCGTGTCCGCGAGTTCGGGATAGATTTCGGTCAGCGCGGCATGGAGGATCTGGCCGGAGCGGATATCGGATTTTTCGCTGGATTGTGAAAAATTGGCTCGCCCTCCGAAAATCAGGCGTCGGTCAGCCGTGGTTCGGAAATAATTGTGGATGTTGCGCGTCGTGACGACATTGCGGCGTCCGGGAAGAACGTGAGCAAAGAGGTCTTCAGGCAGGGGAGCAGTGGCTACGATGAAGCTGCCGACCGGCATGATCCGGCGGCGGAACCAGCCGGGAGCCCTGCGGCTTGTTCCGGTTGCCATCAGGACGTTCGCAGCCCGGATGACGCCAGTGGGTGTTGTGACCTCGAACCCCGTGCCTACCTTGCGGATCGCGGTCATGGGGGTGTTTTCAAAGATTTTTGCTCCGGCTTTCATCGCTAACGTTGCCAGACCCATGCCGAATTTCCCGACATGCATCTGTGCGCTCCGACGGTATAGGATGCCGCCTTCGAAGGGTGTGGAGCCGCCGATTTCGGCAGCGACCGCATCCCGGCCGAGGAAGTCGGTTTGCGGGTCGGCGTGTCGTTTCACGGCTTCCTGATCACTGCGGAGGATTTCGAGATGTTGCGGGGTCCAGGCGACCTTCAGCTTGCCGCAGCGGCGGAAATCGCAGGGGATGTTGCCGGTCGTGACGATCTGCTCGACCGTATCGACGGCGTCGTCGAAAAAGCGGTAGAGGGCCACGGCCCGTTCCAGCCCGTATTTTCCTGCCATCGCCTGAAAATTGCCGGCCGTGCCGTTGTTGACATGCCCGCCGTTCCGGCCGGAGGCATGGCCGGCGATCTGGTCCGCTTCCAGGACGGTGACTGTCCTGCCGGCTTTCGCGAGGGTTCGTGCCGCGGAGAGGCCGGTGAATCCTGCGCCGACCACAACCACGTCCGACTGGGTCGGGAAATCGGACAGGGGTGTGGCGGAGACGGGTGAGATGGTGTCCAGCCAGTAGGGAACGAGTTTCATGAGGGCGTCTCCATCAGGGGGAAGGAGGAGAGGATTTGGTTGAAGGCGGCCCCCCGAGGGAGGTGTTGCGGGTTTCCGGCGCCCAGATCCAGCTGAGCAGAAGTCCGCCCAGCATGAAACCGGCGGCGACCAGCATCATGGGCTGCATTCCGAAGCGCGCGTATCCCATCGGGAGAAGAAAGGTTCCCAGTGCGGCGCCGAGGCGGCTGAAGGAACAGGCCATGCCGACCGCGCTGGCGCGGATTGCCGTGGGGAAGAGTTCGTTGGGATATACGAACTGCAATCCGCTTCCTGCGGCTTCGGAGACGGAATAGAGAATGAAGCCGGCAAAGATCATCCAGCCGGTGGGGTGGGGCGATATGCCGAGAAGCAGCAGGCCGGTCATGCTGATGGCGAATGTGCCGATCAGCAGGGCGCGCCGCCCGAATAGGTTGATTAGCCCCAGCGACACGGGAAGAATGCCGAGAATGGTCAGCCCCGTGATGCAGAGCGACCCCAGCAATGCGTTCTGGACGTGATACTGGCTCAGGAGCTGGGCTTGAAGTGTGTGGATGGCGAATCCTGGCGCGCTTTGCAGGATCCAGAAGGTACTGACGAAGGCGAGTGCGCCGCGATAGGGTGAACGGATGATGCGAAGCAGGGAGAGCTGCTCCTGCGCTTCGATTTCGGGCAGGATATCCGTCTGTAGATGGGTGCGCAGAACCGTTCTGGCTACTTCATTGCGGCCCTGCTGGACCAGCCAGCGCGGCGATTCCGGCAGCCCCAGCCGCAGACAGAAGAGGATGAGCGACGGGACCGCGCTTGAGGCCAGCATGATCTGCCACGGCAGGGCGGGCAGGAAGGACAGGCCGTACCCAACCACGTAGCTTGCGGTGTATCCGACCCACCAGGACAGGATCAGCCCTGAGAGGACGGGGCCGCGCAGCTTTCGCGGCATGAATTCCGTAACGTAGGAGGTAGCAATGGGATAATCCGCCCCGACGGCCACGCCGAGCAGGAAGCGCAGGCCGATCAGGAGCGGCAGGCTGGAGCAGAGGCCCTGGAGCAGGGAGAAGACTACGAAAGCTGCGATGTTCAGCGTGAAGAGAGGGCGCCTGCCCAGACGGTCCGAGACTGTGCCGCCCAGAAGACCGCCTGCCAGAACGCCGAACAGCGCCGCCGCGCCGACGATGCCCGTTTGCCCTCCGTCGAGATGCAGATCGCGCACGATGGCGGGCAGGGCGATGCCGATGATGCCCAGGATGTATCCGTCGCAAAGCGGTCCGCCAGCCGAGATCAGGGCCAGCCTGAAATGGAATCGGGTTGCGGGAAGGTCATCCAGCGTCAGGATGGCGGTGGGAGAAACGTCAGCCGTCATGGACGAGCGTGATCCTTTTCTCGGGATGTGCCATGAAGATTCTCAGCCTTTCAGGGCGCGCGCGACGGAGGGATCTTCCATCACGCGGTCCAGAACGGCGACGAGACCGTCGCAGAGCTGGTCCATTTCCGCGATCGTGGCGCAGAGGGGAGGTGCCAGGCCGATGACGTCATCTCCGAAGGCCCGGAACAGGATGCCCTGTTCGTAGCCGTAGCGGCTCAGTTTTTCGGAGATGCCAAGGCTTGCATCCGGCTTTGTTCGATTGGCCTTGTCCGTCACCAGTTCGATGCCGGCCAGCATCCCCAGGGAGCGCGTCGTGCCGACCAGCGGATGGTTGTCGAGGCCATGTAGACGCGTGGCGAGATGCGCGCCGACGCGGGTGCCGTTATCGAGTAGGCCGCCTTCATACAGGTCCAGAACCGCGAGACCGATGGCCGCGCTGACCGGATGGGCACTGTAGGTCTGCCCGTGTCCGATGGCGACGCCCGGCGGTGTTCTGTCGCGAATGGTCTCGTAGATTTTGTCGGACATGAAGACGCCGCCCATGGGGGCGTAACCGGCCGTCAGACCTTTCGCGACGGTCATCATATCTGGTTCAAGGGTTTCGTGGGCGCAGGCGAAGAGCGGACCGGTGCGACCGAACCCCGTGATCACCTCATCGACCACGAACAGGATGTTGAGTTCGCGGCAGGCGGCCTGCATGGCTGTCGCCCAGCCTTTCGGGGGGACGATAACGCCGCCCGACCCCTGGACCAGTTCGCAGTAGAAAGCCGCCACATGGTCTGGCCCGCCGATTTTCGCGACTTCGTCGTGCAGGGCTTTGACGGAGGCCTGGATGATGGCCTGTGCGTCCGGTCCGGCAGGGTGGCGATAGGGATCCGGGCTAGGGATATGATGCTGCCAAGGGAGGGGAACGTCGGCGTCCCGGTGGAAGACGGGCAAGGCGGTCAGGCCGGCGCCGACGAAGGACGAACCGTGATAGCCTTTCTGAAGGCCGATCACGTGACGTTTCTGCGGCATGCCGCAGGCGTGCTGGTAATAGCGGATGAAGCGCAGCGTGCTATCCACTGCATCCGAGCCGCCCAGTGAGAAATAGATATGGTTCAGAGGTGCTGGCGCGTGGCGCGTCAGGCGTGTGGCCAGTTCGATGGCCGGTTCGTTCGAGAAACCGAAATAGCCGGTCGCATAAGGCAGTTTTTCGAGCTGGCGACGTCCCGCCTCGACCACGCTTTCGCAGCCATAGCCGGTATTGACGCACCATAACCCGGAAAAGCCATCCAGAAGGCGCTTCCCCCGGCTGTCGGTTAGCCAGACACCTTTCCCGGATTCGAGGATCGTCACGCCACTGGTTTGATGGCCCTGCCATGACGATACCGGATGAATGAGGTGTTCGCGGTCAAGCGAGACGAGGCGTGACGTATCCATGATGATTCCTGTCCTGATGCTGCCGAAGACCATCACCCAAAGCCTGCGACATGTAATGCAAGAAAATTTCCTACCCGAAGCAGAAAATGCCGTAGGCAGGTCGTGGATAGCAGGGATCTCCGAATGTGCTCCGAAGGCTTCTTGCCGTTTGCTCCGTCACTCTGCTCCGCGCAGACTGTCTTACTGCCGTAATGGTTTTGTGCGGGAACGAATGATGATCGGTACCAGCTTTGACCCTCGCCTCGTAACGCTTCCCAACGTACATTTCGTGGATGGAAAGCGGCTTGTTGATGCTGGGGAGATCCCCGTTCACGCCCCGTCGAATGGTCGCCTGCTCTGCCAGCTTCCCGAAGCCGGGGCGGATCTGGTCGATCATGCCGTCTGTCTGGCGCGGGATGTGCAGATCCGGTCGGGATGGGCGACCTGTGCTCCGCGCGAACGGGCGCGCGTCCTGCGGAAATGGGCGGACCTCGTAGAAGAAAATATCGTGGAACTGGCGCGTCTGGAGACGGTGTGTTCGACGCGTCCGATCGCGGAGACCACGAACTGGGACGTGCCGTTCACGGCGGAGGGAATTCGCTTTTTCGCGGAATATGCCGACAAGCTGGGAGGTGAGGTGGCCGCGACGCAGAGCGATCTGCTGGGCATGGTCCTGTCCGAACCCTATGGCGTTATCGGTGCGATCGCACCCTGGAACTTTCCGCTCGTCATGGGGAGCTGGAAAGTCGTTCCGGCGCTGGTGGCGGGGAACGGGGTGGTGCTCAAGCCATCGGAAATGACGCCCTTTTCCATCGTGCGGCTAGCGGAACTGGCGGTGGAGGCTGGCGTGCCTGCTGGTCTGTTCAATGTCGTGCAGGGAACGGGGCCGATGACGGGCGATGCTCTGGCCCGCCATCCGGTTTGTGGAAAGCTGACATTTACTGGCTCCACGCGCACCGGCATCGAGATCATGAAGGCCGCGGCCGAGAGCGGCCCCAAGCCTGTGACGCTCGAACTTGGCGGCAAAAGCCCTCAGATCGTGTTCGACGATATCCGTAATGTCGATGCCGTGGCCGACCGGATCGTGCGGGCCTTTGCGGGCAATGCGGGTCAGGTCTGCGTGTCCGGGTCCCGGCTTCTGGTCCAGAAGGCGGTCCATGATGTTCTGATGGACAGAATCATCGAGAGGGCGCGGGGGTTTGTAGCCGGTCCGCTGGAGGACATCGCCACGCGGTATTCCCCCATCATTTCTGGACGGCAGGCAGCCTCCATAGAGGAAGCCGTGCGGCAGAGCGTCGGTGAAGGTGCTTCCGTATCGCTCGCGCTTGATCGGCTGGAGGGGCCGGGTGGTGTTTTCCTCTCGCCCTGTATCCTGTCGGATGTCACCTCGCGGACGCGGGCGGTGAGGGACGAACTGTTTGGTCCTGTTCTGACGGTCCAGACTTTCGAGAACGAGGAGGAGGCGCTGTCCCTGGCATCCCATGCCACCTATGGCCTGGCGGCAGGCGTTCATACTACCGATCTGGGCCGGGCCATGCGGGCGGTGCGGGGGCTGAAGGCGGGGACGGTCTGGGTAAACCGCTACGGTCGGTCTTCCGATTTCGTTATTCCTACGGGCGGATATGGAGGATCGGGCATTGGCAAGGATCTTGGGCGTCAGGCGGTCGAGGCCAATCTTCGCTACAAGAGTGTTCTCATGGCGTTCGAGGGTTAGGTCATGGAGCTGGTAGAGTTGGTGGCCCTTCGCCGGGATCTTCATGCTCATCCCGAACTGAGGTTTGAAGAGTTCCGGACTTCGGAGATTGTTGCGACCGTTTTGGAGGCTTCCGGCTACAGTCCGTCACGCGGGCTGGCCAGAACGGGCGTAGTCGCGTCCGTGTCCGGCAGGGAGCCGGGGCCAGCCATCATCCTGCGCGCCGACATGGATGCGTTGCCCATTACGGAAAAGGGCATTCATCCGCATCTCTCCCGCCATTCGGGAAGGATGCATGCCTGCGGCCATGATGGCCATATGGTCATGCTTCTGGGGGCAGCGGCCGAGCTGGCCAGAAATCCGCCGGACCGTGGAACGGTTCATTTCGTGTTCCAGCCCGGCGAGGAGGGCGGGGCCGGCGCCAAGGTCATGCTGGATGAGGGGCTGCTTGAGCGTTTTCCCGCCGGACAGGTCTTCGGTATGCACAACTGGCCCGGTTTGCCGGTCGGGTCCATGGCGACCCGGACCGGTGCCATCATGGCCGGGGGATGGCGCTTTGTGGTGGACATCAGAGGCGGTGGATCTCATGCGGCCCAGCCTCATTTGGGGCGTGATGCGCTGACGGTCGGAGCTGCCTTCGTTCAGGAGGCACAGCTTCTGGTCTCGCGCCGTGCGGACCCGCTGGGAACCTCGGTGCTGTCCATCTGTGTATTTCAGGCAGGGAATGCCGATAATATCCTTCCTGAGACGGCGGTGCTTCGCGGCACGATCCGCTCAATGGACGTGGCGGCGCTCGAGGCGCTGAAAACCGGCATGACGCGCCTGGCGGCCGGGCTGGCGCTAGCCCATGATGTGGACATCGTCGTCCGGTTTCATCAGCCCTATCCCGTTACGGTAAATACGGCGGATGAAACCGCCTTGGCACTGGAAGCCATGAAACAGGCCGTCGGCATTCATGGAGCGGTGTCCGCCGACATGACGCCGAGTATGGCGTCCGAGGATTTCGGCTTCATGCTGGAACAAAGACCGGGGGCCCTTGTGATGCTGGGGAACGGTGCATCGGCCCCCCTGCATGCCCCAGATTATGACTTCGACGATACAATCATTCCGCATGGCATCGCCTACTGGGTTGCCCTGGCCCATGCCTGCCTGCGTCTTCATCGGGATTAGCAATTATGACGACTTACAAGATAGCTGTTATTCCGGGCGATGGTATTGGCAAGGAAGTCATGCCTGAGGCCCTCAGGGTGCTTGATGGTGTGGGGCACCTTTTCGGTATCAGGTTCGAATATACGCATTTTGACTGGAGTTGTGAAACGTGGCTCCGCACCGGGCAGATGATGCCTGAAGACGGCATGAAGCAGTTGGCGCAGAACGATGCGATCCTGCTTGGCGCGGTCGGATATCTTGGCGTGCCGGATCATCTGTCCCTGTGGGGGTTGCTGCTCAAAATCCGCCGTGAATTCGACCAGTATGTAAATCTGCGTCCGGTCCGGCTTCTGCCGGGCATTCCCTGCCCCCTGGCGAACAAGAAGCCCGGCGACGTGGATTTCTGGATCGTCAGGGAAAATGTCGAAGGCGAGTATTCACAGGTCGGCGGAATATTCGCCGAAGGGACGGCTGCGGAAGGTGTCGTTCAGAGTGCCGTCTTCACGAAGCTGGGCACCGACAGGATCCTGCGATACGCCTTTGAACTCGCCCGCGGGATCGGCCGTCCGCATGTGACATCCGCAACGAAGTCGAACGGTCTCTATCATTCCATGCCGTATTGGGACGCGCGCTTCGCGGCGATTGGTGCAGACTATCCCGACGTGAGGACGGACCAGTATCATATCGATATTCTCGCAGCCCGATTTGTCATGTCTCCGGAACGTTTTGATGTGGTTGTGGGAAGCAATCTTTTCGGTGACATCCTTTCTGATCTGGGGCCGGGCATGACGGGCACGATCGCCGTCGCGCCTTCCGCCAACATCAATCCCGAAAAGATGTATCCGTCCATGTTCGAACCGGTTCACGGATCGGCGCCCGATATTTTCGGCAGGAACATCGCCAACCCGATCGGCCAGATATGGGCATCGTCGATGATGCTCGATCATCTTGGAGAAATCGAGGCGGGCGCTGCGATCCTGAATGCTGTGACGGCCGTTCTCTCCAGTCCCGATGCGCCCCGCACGCCGGATATGGGAGGAGCGGCCAGCACGTCGGATGTAGGCAGAGCCATTGCCGCGGCACTTGGGCGCACGTCCTGACAGGGTCTTTTGAACAACATGGGGAAACCAATCGAACAACGGGATTATCTGCCGATCGCTGAGTGGAAACGGGAGAATAGACTGAACCGACTATGCAACGAATTGTTGGCCAGTCAGACCGAAATCCGGTTCTCCAGCGGCCTGCGGAGAACCTGCTAGCGATGGGAACAGACATGTCAGAACAAGCCAGAATGTTCGTTCTTCAGTGTTGTTCGAGGAGTTTTTCCAGACCCGTGACAAGGCGTAGTCGCCTTTTTCTCCTGACCCTGTCCACATGGCTCTCTGTTCCGGTTGCGATGGCGACGGAGGTGGTCCATCATGCGTATCCAACGAAGGCCGCCCGTCCAGGGGTATCTACCGCCAAGCCGGGCCGGACCCCGGCAGATCGGTCTGCCGCGCCCGAACACCACGACCTCGAATCCCATACCATGGAGAGCGTGGTGGTGCGCCGGGGCGTCGATTCGGCGACGGGCGTGACGAACACAACGCCCGGAGGCGGCCTGATGCCGCCGCAGACGGTCGCGAAATCGCGTAGTGGACTGACCCGCGACTTCATTGCCAAGCAGAGCCCGACGGCCAACCCTGTGGCCATGATCGCCAACCTGCCTGGTGTCGTCTATTCGGGGAACGATCCGCTGGGGACGAATGACGACCAGCAGGGGCTGAGTGTTCGCGGACTGGACCAGACGGAAATCGGCTATCTTTATGAAGGGATACCGACGGCGGCCCCGGTCTATCTGCTGCCCTACACGTCCTCTACCGCCGATAACGAGAACATTCAGAGCATCACGCTGACGCAGGGCTCTCCGGATATCACCTCGCCGCTCTATAACGCAGTAGGAGGCGAATTGACCGAAAAGCTGCGTGATCCGTCTCACAAGTTTGGTGGTCTTGCCAATTTCTCTTACGGTTCGTTTAGCCTGAAGCGGGAATTCATCCGGATGGATACGGGGGATATCGGAAACAGCGGCATTCGGGGTTTTCTGTCCTTTTCGGATCGGTCGGCGGATGAATGGCGTGGCGTCGGCCAGACGCGGCGTTATCATGTCGATGGAAAATTTCTGAAGGAATGGGGCATGGGGAACAGGGCGTCCTTCGTGCTTTCCTATAATGATCCACTTCAGTACTACCTGCGCGCGCCGACGAAGAGTGCGTGGAAACAGTATGGCGTCAACTACAACTATGCCGACACGTATACGAAGGGGAGTTCCAACTATTACAAGCTTCAGGAAAATGTGCATCGGACGCTCATTCTTGGTGCGCCGGTCAACTTAAACCTCGGCCATGGCCTTACGTTCAACACGACACCCTATTTCACCTATGCGACTGGCTATGACAATGGTGGGACGACCCTGTCGGAGAGCGGAAGCTATTATGGCAACCGTCCGGCCGGTTTGCTCCAGAATACGGGTGCCAGTAGCGGAAGCACGTTCTCGGCCATCTCGATCGATAAGTACAATCTTTATTACAGCGGCCTGAACAGTACCCTGTCCTGGACAAAAGGGAATAATACCCTGGCTGCCGGATACTGGTATTCCTATTTCGATCAGGCCGAACCTTCCCTGTATGAGGCGCTTGGGCCGGATGGTCAGGTTTCCAGCATGTATGGGCAGTGGGCGATTCGTACGCAGGATGGTTCTCTTCTGTCGCAATACGACATCCATCTGGTCCAGCAGACGAACTCCCTTTTCATCAACGACACCTACAATGCCCTGCACGATCGACTCACGCTGACGGCCGGTTTCAAGGAAACGATGGTGACCCGCAAGGAGACCCAGAACATTCCGGGCGCCAATTACCAGAACGGGCAGAGCGATGCCGCGCCGTTGCCGCAGGTTTCCATCAGCTACAAGATCACGCCCCATGACCAGATCTACGTCAACGGTACGACGTCCTTCCGTCTGCCGGCCTCCATCATGTCCTATGCTGATCGTTACAGTGTCTCGACAGGTGTGCAGACACGGTCGCATACTGTCGATCCGAAAGCCGAATATGCGATTGGCGAGGAGCTCGGCTATCGGCACACAGGCCTGGTGAATGTTTCTCTTGCCGCTTTTAACTACAATTTTACGAATCGCCAGATCAACACGACCACCTATGCTAGCGGTACGCCTGTAACCGAATCCATCAACGGTGGTGGCCAGACGGCGCGCGGTGCGCAGATCGAGGTCGGATTGCGGCCGTGGCATCATTTCAGCCCATATGTTTCGGCCCAGTATCTTCATGCCACGACGGACAATAACCTTCAGGTTGGCAATGATTATATCCGGTCTGCGGGAAAGATTGCCGTCAAGAGTCCAAAAGTCACGGTGGCCATCGGTCTCTCCTATGACGATGGCAGTCTCTTCGGTGCTTTCAACATGAATTACGTCAGCAAGCAGTATTCGACGTTCATGGATGACGAGAGCATCCCGTCATTCGAGACATTCAACCTGAATTTCGGATACCGCTTTCACAGCTACATGTATCTCAAGCATCCCCAGATCCAGCTCAACCTGATGAATATCGGCAATAACGGCTTCCTCTCCGGCGTGAGCGGGCTCAGCACGAATGCCAAGGCCACGAAGGGCGTGTATGGTTCCACCATCGCGGGCAGCGCGCCGACCTATTTTGTCGGCGGTGGTTTCGCTGGCGTCTTGTCCTTCACCAGCGGTTTCTGAACAGAATTTTTTAGGAAAGATACAGTTTATGACGCGCGCGCCTAAAGTTCTGACCTTCGATGTTGTGGGAACCCTGATCGACTTCGAGACCGGCATGAAAAATGCGCTCCTTGGCATTCTGGGGGCAGATGGGGAGCGGCTGGATTTCGAGGCGTTCCTGACGGAGTATCGTGGCCTGCGGAACCGTTCGGAGAAGCTGCTCTTTCCTGAGGATTTGGCGCCGATCTATCTCGCGCTGGCAGAAAAATTCGCACTCCCGATCGGGCATGGGGAAGAGAGAACCTTTGTCGAGAGCGCGGTGTCTTGGCCGGCCTTCAGTGACAGTGTCCAGGCGCTGAAAAGGCTGGGAAAGCATTTCCGGATCGTGGCCATGACGAATACCCAGAGGTGGGCATTTGATGGTATGGACAGGACGCTCGACTTCCCCTTCTTCAAAGGGTTCACGGTGGATGACAGCGGCTGTGAAAAGCCCGATCCGCGCTATTTTTCGTATGTTCTGGGGCGTCTTGCTTTGGAAGGATATACCAAAGACAATATCGTTCACGTGGCCCAGAGCCAGTTTCATGACATCGGGATTGCGCGGGAACTGGGCTATACCGTGTGCTGGATCGAACGGCGCAAGGCTGTCGGTGGCGGATTTGGAGGGACGGTGGCCGTCCCAACGTTGACGGTGCCCGATTATCACTATCATACGCTTGCCGAACTGGCAGATGCCACTGATCGCGGCGATCTCATCATGGTGTCCTGAAGTCGAATCTGCTGCATGAGAAAATCTTTCGGCAGATTTCTCTGCCAGGCGGGATATTTCAGCGCAAACATCTGGACAGTTCATGCTTTCCTCGAAATGAAAGAGGTGCTGCACCGGCCGCATGGCTGTTTCGGGGGACGCATGATTTTTTTCGACGATGATCCTGTCTCCCATCAGTGTTCTTATATCTGAATCATGGCGGAGCGACTTGTCCCTGATCCCGGACGGCGGTCCCTCCTGAAGGCGGGTGGCCTCCTGCTTGCGGGGGTGGGCGGAACGCCGGCCTTGGCTGCGCCGTTGGCTGGCGGCCATTTGAGGGTGGCGGGTGCTGTCGGGTCGGCATCGGAGACTCTCGATCCAGCGCGGCAGTCCATGGCGACGGATTATATCCGCGGTCATCTGTTTTATGATTGTCTGATGTCTCTGGATGACCGGCTTGGGCCGCAGCCTGCTCTGGCCGAGGCGCTGGACAGTGACGATTTGCGGACCTGGCAGATCCGCCTGCGTCACAACGTCCGGTTTCATGACGGGAGCGCCCTAACGGCGGGCGATGTCGTGTTTTCTCTGCTGCGGCATCAAAAGCCCTCGACGGGGTCGCAACAATATGCTCTGGCCCTGACCATGCGCTCCGTCCGGGCTTTGTCGCCGCTTCTGGTGGAAATCATTCTTGATGGACCCAATTCTGATTTTCCCGCCATTCTCGGGATCAGTAATTTCGCCATTCTGAAGGCGGGGACAACAGATTTCAGTGTCGAGAACGGAACAGGGCCGTTCCGCTGTCAGGATTTCGTTCCCGGCATCCGCACCGTGGCTGTCAGGGATCCGGAGTTCTGGGGTGCGCGGCCCTATCTCGACAGTGTGGAACTGCTGGCCATTCCTGACGAGATGGCCCGGCACAATGCCCTGATTTCCGGCGATGTGGATCTGATTGCCACGGCCAATCCCCGACTGGTCCAGATGCTGAAAAAGCAAGGCTTCGGCATCATGGAAAGTCCGACGGGCACTTATACGGACCTCGCGATCCGGCTGGATGATCGGTATGGGCGTTCTCGAGATCTGGTTGAGGGCATCAAGTTCCTGCTGGACCGGGAGCAGATCCGCCAGTCGGTCTTCCTCGGGTTTTCCCGGATCGGGAATGACCAGCCCATCCCGCCTGAAAGTCCATATTTCAATACGCAGTTGCCGCAGCGTCCGCATGATCCGGACAGGGCGCGCTTTCTGCTGAAACGAAGCGGGTTTCTGGAGCAGACGATCCCGCTGGTCTGTTCCCCGGCCGCGCTGGCATCCGTCGATATTGCTGTCGTCCTGCAATATGCGGCGTCGCGCATCGGGCAGAGCATGTCTGTCCGCCGTGTGCCGGCAGATGGATACTGGACGCAGTACTGGATGAAGGCGCCGCTGGGATTTGGTAACATCAATCCTAGGCCTGCCCCCAGCCTGACCTTCGAGGTCGGCTTCGCCAGTAAGTCACCGTGGAATGAGTCGCGTTGGCGCGATCCGCGGTTCGATGCACTCCTGCGCGAGGCGAAATCCACGCGTGACACCACGAAAAAACGCCAGATTTATTGGGACATGCAAGCGCTTGTCGCGGATGGGTCGGGGGTGTGTATTCCGAATTTCACTAACAGCCTCGATGCCTATGCGCCGCATGTTCGCGGGCTGCGTCCCAGTCAGGCGGGGCAGTTGATGGGATATGATTTCGCACGTTCGGTTTGGCTGGATGCGGACCACGGGAGGAAGGGGTGAGCGGTCATCTTTGCGCCCTCATTGGCCGGAGGCTCTTTTCCGCGGGAACGTCGCTCATGTTTGTGATCGTGATGGTCTTTGCCATCACGAGCATCCTTCCCGGGGATGCTACGGATGCGTTGCTGGGGCAGGGAGCGACACCGGAAGCGGTCTCTGCCATGCGGCACGTTCTGGGGCTCGACCAGCCGGTATTTTTCCGGTTCTGGCTCTGGCTCTGGAATGTTCTGCATGGAGATTTCGGCCATTCCCTGACCAACGGCCTGCCCGTGGCGCGTACCTTGGCGCCGCGCCTTTACAACTCGCTTCTTCTGGCTGGCGCATCGGCGGCAGTGTCGGTTCCTATATCGCTGTTTCTTGGCGTTACCGCGGCCATATGGAGAGGGACGATTTATGACCTTGTCGTTTCGGTGATGACGCTGGGGATGGTTTCGGTTCCCGAATTCGTCATTGCCACGACGGCGGTTTATGTCTTCGCGGTACGTCTGCATCTGCTGCCTGCACTAGCGGATGTAGGCGGTGTGCATTCGTTCGGGCAGTTTCTGTCCGCATTTTTCATGCCCGTCGCCAGCCTAGCGTTCGTCACGCTGGCGCAGATGGTGCGCATGACGCGTGCGGCGATGGTCGATACGCTGTCCTCACCCTATATCGAAATGGCTATTCTCAAAGGGGTCGGCCCGGCACGTCTAATTCTCGTTCATGCCACACCCAATGCGATCGGCCCGGTCATCAACGCCGTGGCGCTCAGCCTGTCGTCCTTGCTGGGCGGCGTTGTCGTCATTGAGGCCGTGTTCACATATCCTGGAATTGCCGGACTGATGGTCGATGCCGTCAGTTCGCGCGATGTACCCACAGTTCAGGCCTGCGCGCTGGTGTTCTGCGTGACCTACCTTCTGCTCACGACCTTTGCCGACATTGTGACGGTTCTTTCTCTACCAAGGGGGAGAAAGACATGATCGCCATTCTTGGAAAGCTTCGTGGCAGACACGACCGGGCCGTGTTGCTGATTGCGTTCTGGCTTCTTCTGGCGCTGCTGGGGCCGTGCTGTTCCTCATTCGATCCGGGGGCGATCGGCAGCCAGCCGGTCTTTTCCGGCCCGTCGGCGGTCCATCTTCTGGGTACCGACTATCTGGGGCGAGACACGCTCGCGCGGCTGCTGGACGGTATCCGGCATACCGTTCTGCTGTGTTTCGCGTCCACGGTGCTGTCCTGCACGGTCGGGACGTTTCTCGGCGTTGCCGCCGTGATGTCCAGACCCTGGGTTGAGGCCCTGACGGGGCGTCTGGCGGATGGCCTGCTGTCCATCCCGAGCCTGCTTTTCGCCCTGCTGGTAATTGCGGTATTCGGAACCGCGACCGTGGCACTCATCCTGACGATGGGTGTCATCTACATGTCGGGTGCGTATCGCACGAGCCGCGCGTTGTCCCAGAGGATCAGCCGCCTCGATTTCGTGACGGTCGCCCGTGCCCGGGGGGAGAGCATGACCTATATTATCATACAGGAAATCCTTCCCAACATGGCCGGTCCGATGATCGCGGATGTGGGTCTGCGGTTCATCTACGCGGTGCTTTTGCTCAGCAATCTCAGCTTTCTGGGGATTGGCGTCCAGCCACCTGGCGTGGATCTGGGGTCCATGGTGCGGGAGAACATGCTGGGAATGGCCTATGGATCTCCGTCCATGATCGCGCCGGTTATCGTGATCGCGATGCTGACGGTCGGGGTCAATCTTGCGCTGGATTCCAGTGCCGGGAGGCGCTGATCATGGTCGCCACCATCCAGGTTGAAAATCTCGAAATCATCGGACGCCGGACTTCGGGGGAGGAGCTTCCGATCGTCCGGAATGTGAGCTTTTCGGTGCAGCGGGGAGAAATGCTGGCACTGATCGGCGAATCCGGTTCCGGCAAGACCACGGTGGCGCTTTCGCTTCTGGGGCATATTCGGGTTGGATGCCGGATTTCCGGAGGAAGCATCCGGGTTGCAGGATACGATGTCACGTCCATGACGCCTTACGAGCGACGCTCGATGCGCGGCAGGGTTGTGAGTTATGTGGCGCAGAATGCGGGAAGCGCGTTCAATCCGGCCCTGTCCATCATGCGGCAGGTGGTGGAACCGGCGCTGGTGCATCGCGTGTTGCCCCGGAAGGATCTGGAGGCGCGGGCTATCTCCCTGTTCCGCGCGCTGGCGTTGCCGGAGCCGGAGACGATTGGCAGGAGGTATCCGGGGGAACTTTCCGGCGGTCAGCTTCAGCGCCTGATGGCCGCCATGGCCTTGATGACGGACCCGGAGGTCGTGGTGTTCGACGAGCCGACAACTGCGCTTGATGTCACGACCCAGATCGAGGTTCTTGCCGCGTTCAAGGCTGTTCTCGCGACGCGTGGCGTCACGGGCGTCTATGTGACGCATGATCTTGCCGTGGTTGCACAGGTCGCCGATCATGCGGTCGTGCTCAGGCAGGGGGGCGTCCGGGAGGCGGGGCCGGTTGAAAAAATCCTGTTTCATCCAGAGGATTCCTACAGTCAGGCCCTTCTGGCCGCCGCGGAACCCTGTTCGAGGCAGGATGGTGGGGCGGGGCTTTCGATGGGGGAGCCCCTGCTCGACATCCGGGATCTGGTGGTAGGGTATGGCCGTCCCACCAGCACGGGGCTGCCGGAAAAGATGATCGTCAATCATGTCAGCTTTACAGTACCGAAGGGCGGGATGCTTGGGATTATCGGTGAGTCTGGCTGTGGCAAGAGCACGCTTGCCCGTGCCATTGCCGGGCTTCAGCCTTGGGCGACGGGAAATATGCTCCTCGATGGGGCGCCGTTATATGGTGATGTGGTCAGGCGCACGCCGGAGCAGCGGCGGCGTCTTCAGCTCGTGGCGCAGAATGCGGACAGCGTTCTGAATCCTTCCCGCTCCATCGGCAGCACGCTTGAGCGTGTGGTGCGCTTTTATGGCGGATTGAAGAGCGAGGCGGCGCGGCGTCGGGTGGGTGAGCTGCTGGAGATGGTCCGGCTTTCGCCGAATCTGTCGTCCCGTCTGCCGGGCGAGCTTTCGGGGGGGCAAAAACAGCGGGTCAATTTCGCGCGTGCCCTGGCGGCCGATCCCCGGATCATTCTGTGTGACGAGATCACGGCGGCACTTGATACCGTTGTGGCCGCTGCCATTCTGGATATGATGAAGGATCTCCAGCGAGATTTCGGCCTCGCGTTCATTTTCATCACCCACGATCTGCATGCCCTTCAGTCGATCTGCGATCGGGTGGCGGTGCTGTATGCGGGGCGGGTGGTCGAAGTCGGGCCGGCGACGTCGCTGGGGACAGGCGTGCATCATCCCTATACCCGCCTTCTGAATGAGTCCGTGCCGCCCATGGAGCCAGGCTGGCTCGAAGCGACACGGGCGCAACGGTTCGCGGAGACCGCTGCCGCGCCCGTTTTCACGCCCGTCCCTGACGATCAAGGGTTGTGCCGTTTCCTGGCCCGGTGCCCTGACCGGGTCCCTCACCTCTGTGACAGACGACCGCCGCCGTCCATTGCCATTCCTGGCGGTTCCAAGGTTCTCTGCCACCTTCCCGCGTTCAATCATCCGGAGTTATCCTCGTGACGTTTTCCCTGAATGATCCAGACCTTTTTCGCCAGACCGCCTTTCTGTCGGGAACATGGAAAGCCTCCGAAAGCGGCAGGACCATGATGGTGGACAATCCTGCGACAAGAGAAACGATTGGAACCATTCCGGCCTGTACCGCCGGGGAGACCCGTCAGGCGATTGAGAGCGCCAGCGTCGCGCAGGCTCGCTGGCGTCGCCGCTCCGTTTCGGAGCGCGCAGGGTTGCTGATGGCCTGGTATCAGTTGATGCTGGACCATGTGGACGATCTGGCGCGGATTATGACCCTTGAGCAGGGCAAGCCGTTTCGGGAAGCGAAGGGCGAGGTGACGTATGCGGCGTCCTTCCTGAAGTGGTTTGCCGCTGAAGCCGAGCACATGCAGGGTAATGCGCTCGTTCCCATGCCGGACCGGCGGGTTATCGTCCTGAAGGAGCCGGTCGGGGTGACGGCGGCCATTACGCCTTGGAACTTCCCCCTTGCGATGATTACCCGTAAATGCGCTCCTGCTCTGGCTGCGGGGTGCAGTATGATCATCAAGCCGTCGGAACTGACGCCCTATTCCGCACTGGCCCTCGCCGTTTTGGCGGAACGCGCGGGCCTTCCCGCAGGGCTTCTGTCGATTGTGACGGGACACGCCCAAGAGATCGGCTTGGAACTTACGGGTAGTTCCGTCGTCCGCAAGCTGTCCTTTACCGGCTCCACCAAGGTTGGCGCCCTGCTGATGCGACAGTCCGCCGATACGATCAAGAAGCTGAGCCTCGAACTTGGTGGCAATGCACCGCTGATTGTTTTCGACGACACCGATCTTGCCGTTGCGGTCAAAGGTACGATGGTCAGCAAGTTTCGTAATGCGGGCCAGACTTGCGTGTGTGCGAATCGCGTCTATGTCCAGTCGGGCATTCATGATGCGTTTCTCGAAAAACTAGCGGCTGAGGTTGCAGCCCTGAAGACGGGAGATGGCTTCGATCCGAAGACGGATATTGGCCCGCTGATCAATGAAGCCGCCGTTGGCAAGGTGCGCGAGCATGTGGAGGACGCCTTGGCAAAGGGCGCGCGGATCGTTGGAAAGGCGTTGGAAATCAAGGGGTGTTTCGCTTCTCCGGTCCTATTGGCGGACGTGACGTCCGACATGCGGATTGCCCAAGAGGAAACGTTCGGGCCGGTTTTGCCGGTATTTCGTTTCGAGGCGGAGGAGGATGCCGTCCAACAGGCCAATGCGACCCCGTTCGGCCTCGCGAGCTACTTTTTCACCCGTGACATTGCGCGGGCCTGGCGTGTGGGCGAGGCGCTCGATTTCGGCATGGTGGGCCTGAATACGGGGTCGGTTTCGATGGTTTCGGCTCCTTTCGGAGGCGTCAAGCAATCCGGGCTGGGCCGGGAAGGCGGATCAATCGGCATTGAGGAATTTCTCGAAACCAAGAGCTTCCACATGGAAATTTTGGCTTCGTGATTACCCTGATTATGGAAAGAATGGCCTGACAGATGGCAGTCGCGCCCAAACTCGATCGTATCGATCTCAAGATTCTGGCCCAGTTGCAGAAAAATGGCCGGTTAACCAATGTCGAACTGGCCAACCGTGTCGGCCTGTCCGCCAGCCCATGCCTGATCCGTGTCAAGCGGCTGGAAACAGCCGGTTATATTGTGGGGTATGGGGCGCAGATCGCCCTTCAGAAGATCTCTAGCGTGATGACCGTTTTTACGGAAGTCACGCTCTCTGATCACAGGCGGGACGATTTCTTTCGCTTCGAAATGGCGGTGCAGAAAGTCGACTCCCTCGTGGAGGCGCATCTCATCAGTGGCGGGTATGATTACCTTCTCAAATTCATGGTCAGGACCATTGATCATTATCAGGAAACAATCGAAAGTCTTCTGGATCAGAATATCGGTATCGAAAAATATTTCAGCTACATTGTCATCAAGTCTCCCATCCTTAAACCTGCTTTCCTGATCGAAAGTCTGACCAGAAATACGGAGCGTTCATCATGATGGCGGACAACGCGACTGTGGGCGAACGAACGGCCATCAGCCTGCGCGGAATGACGGAAAAGGATCTGCCGGCTGCCATCGCTCTTTCGAAAGCTCTGGGCTGGCCTCATCGTTTGGAGGACTGGGAGTTTATGCTGCGGCTGGGAGCCGGTCTGGTCGCGACGCTGGAGAGTGGGGAGGTTATCGGAACGATTTTGTGGTGGCCGTTCGGAGAGCGTTGCGCCACGATCGGTCTGGTGATCGTCAGCAATGCCTGGCAGGGACATGGAATTGGAACCAAGCTTCTGAAGACTGTTCGGAAGCTGCTGCCGGGCCGGACGGTCTGCCTGAATGCGACGCCTGCCGGACAGCCTCTTTATGAGAAGCTGGGTTTCACTCCCATTGGGATTGTGGAGCAGCATCAGGGCAATGGGGCTTCGGCTGCCATCATCGCTCTGGGGGCCGGGCAACGACTGCGTCCGGTGGTGCAGTACGATCTTCAGGAACTGACTGCCTTCGATGAGGCTGCGACTGGCATGGACCGGGATGCGCTCATGGAGGAACTGGTTAGGAATGCCCGGGGCGTGGTGATCGACACGGAAAGTGGAATCCGGGGATACTCGTTCTGTCGGCGGTTCGGGTGGGGATGGCTGATCGGGCCGGTGGCGGCTGAAACTGTAGAGCAGGCGAAGGCGCTTATTTCCCACTGGATCGGGACGCATGGGGGAGAGTTCATCAGACTCGATACGCCGGCCCCGGCCGGTCTTTCGGCGTGGCTGGACGAGATGGGGTTGATCCGGGTGGATGTGGTCAACACCATGTCTACCAAGCCTGTCGAGACGTCCGCTGATGCCCCGGGATATTTTGCATTGACCAGTCAGGCACTGGGTTAAGGAGTGAAGTTATGTCCCTTGTCCTGAAATCGACTGAAGAGCGTGCGCGGCTGTGGCAGCCGATGTTCGCGCGTGCATTGCCCGATTTACCCTTTCACGTCTGGCCCGAGACCGGAGACCGGGAACAGGTCCGCTATCTGATCGCCTGGCAGCCGCCTGAAAATCTGGAAGCAGTTTTTCCCAATCTGGAGGTGTTGTTTTCAGTCGGGGCTGGTGTGGACCAGTTGAATATGGCTCAGGTTCCTGAGCATGTCCGCGTTGTGCGCATGATGGAGCCGGGGCTGGCGCAGGGCATGATTGAATATGTTCTCTGGGCCGTTCTGTCCTGCCACCGGGACATGTTCCAATATGCCCGTCAGCAGCGAGCGCATGTGTGGAGAGAGGCGCCCAACGTCTCGGCGAGTCTCTACCGTGTTGGGGTCATGGGGATGGGTGCGCTCGGAACGCCGGTTCTGAAAAAACTTTCTGAATTTGGGTATGTTTGTAGCGGATGGAGCCGTAGCCGCCATGATGTGCCCGGTATTGTGAGTTATGCCGGGCCGGAAGAACTGGACGCGTTTCTGACTTCGACGGATATTCTTATCTGCCTGATGCCGCTAACGGAGGCTACAACAGGGATTCTCAATCGAGATCTGTTCAGAAAGCTTCCTGCCGGAGCTCGGCTGATTAATTGCGGGCGGGGAGGACATCTGGTTCAGGAGGATCTACTATGGGCATTGGAAAGCGGCCAGTTGAGCCAAGCCGTTCTGGACGTCACCACCTCAGAACCGTTGCCGGAGAGTCATGCGTTCTGGGATCATCCGTCGATTGTCATCACGCCGCACATTGCCAGTTCCTCACGCGTTGAGTCTGGTGGACAATCTATTTTGAAGAATATCATCCGACACTGGCAAGGCCTGAAGATGATTGGGGAAATCAACCGGTTCTGCGGGTATTAATGACGCGTCTCCTATGACGTGAAGGGTTCGAAAAATGTCTTGTGGTACTGGGAAATCAGGAGATTTTGGGAAATTTCGATAGATTTTCGGGACGTTGAAAATAAACTACTATTTAATTAATGTTTGGATATCTGCAATAAAAATACTTTTTCTAAATAGAAAAAATATAAGAGAGATAATTTCTACAAAAGAAATAATTGATGCTGTCGAAGAATCCTATAAAATTTTCAGCTTAAATCAGGTGGTCCAGCCTGATTATATTGGGATACATATGCCTTCACCGCGTGGAGAAATCGATTTTAAAGTTAGCTACAATAAAAATAGTGAAATCATTTCAGCAAAGATATCTTCAGGAGGCTTTCCTTCTAGAGCGGTTCCACGTTAATCTGGTTCATATCCTGCGGCGGTGAAGAATTTCGCGCATTCGGCTGGTGTAAAGGCCTGGAGCGCGTGTCCGACAGCGTCCCAGAGCGCGGCGACGGTTCTTT
>Ga0157365_10000272_pt1 | contig 23808 bp, 15 predicted proteins | sample AttsexASBM3_FD_111478 | JGI IMG/M metagenome (GOLD analysis project Ga0157365, IMG submission 111478) | Fungus gardens microbial communities from leaf cutter ant in Ribeirão Preto, State of São Paulo, Brazil - Atta sexdens ASBM3 | ecosystem: Host-associated > Fungi > Mycelium > Unclassified ... | reverse complement strand
TAAAGGCCCTGCTAGGGGGTTTAGATTGGTAAGGTTCGAACTTACATCTTTTTAACTCAAATTTAAACTGACTTGCCTAATTAGTCTACAATCTATGATTATATAAAGTATCAATCGAAGGATTTGAACCTTCATGCATAAAGCATTATAACTTAACTATAACGTGTCTACCAATTTCACCAGATTGATTATTATTAATTACATTATTACTTATAATAAAAATGTCCTTTGGATATTACGAAAGTATATTAAGAATTAAAATAATTAGAATGACAGAGAATTGAACTCTGATCAAACCATTATGAGTGGTTGGCTTTACCATTAAGCTATCATTCTTTATATATATTTATTTGAATTGCAATAACAAGATTTGAACTTGTAGCATAAGATCATGAGTCTTATATGTTAACTAATTACACTATATTGCATTAATAAAATTAATCTTAGTAGGAATTGAACCTACATTTTTAGAATGAAGATCTAACGTTCTAACCATTTAACTATAAGATCTATAAATCATTACTTATATCGATTTTGATTTCAGTCAAATGTACTCTCGTACTATCCTTTGGACCTTAATTTGATTACAAGAGTAAGAGGAATTGAACCCCTATCTCACGATTTGAAGTCGCAAATAATAACCATTATACTATACTCTTAAATACTACCACACTCAATAAGAGTTGAACTTATATTTTTAATTCCGTAGATTAATGTTTTACCATTAAACTATGAGTGCATTTATGATTGATGGGATTTGAACCCATAAAACCTCTAATTAGGTTATTAAAACCTAAATTTAATGTGTTTAACCAATTTCACCACAATCATTAATGGGTAATTTCTATATTTAAATAAGCATTATTTTATAATTAAAATTTTTATTAACCTAATTTACTTTATTATTAAATATAATAATATATTTATTCCAATTTTTTTTTATTTTCTTTATATAATTATTTAATATAATGACTTTATTATATAAATATAGATTTTACGAACATAACAAGATTCGAACTTGTGATTCCTAATATGGAATAAAACAACTCAAGTGTTCCACCTTAAACCACTCAGCCATATGTTCATAATTTGCTGAATAGTGAACTCGAATCACTAACTATCGATTACAAAACGATTGCTTTACCAAATTAAGCTAAATCAGCTTAATATAAATATTTATATAATAAAAATTATTATAATAAAATAAAAGATCACGTCCTAAAAGGGACTAAATAAAATATGAAAAAAATTCGATTTTTATGAATTAAAAAATTCTAAATCGAGATTTAATAACTTACTCATCTTGTAAGTTTTTATACTGAATAAAATAAACTATTTCATACTTGATATGCTATAAGTATTTCTTAAAAATTTCATTATTTAACTAATTTTCGATAATTTAATTAAATTAAATTAATTAAAAATTCATCAGGGATAATGTCACATCGATCCTTTCGTACTAGATGTAAGATTATTTTTTTCAGAAATTAGTGGCAGATATTAACCGAACTGTCTTACGACGTTCTTAACCCAGCTCACGTAACCTTTTAATTGACGAACAGTCAAACCCTTACAATCTTTTGCGTCCTGTAGGATAGGTTGAGCCGACATCGAGGTCCCAATCATTGTTTACGATATGAACTCTCACACAATATTAGGCTGTTATCCCTAGCGTACCTTACTCGTTATCACTATGATTAACTTCATCAATAGTTGTTCATTATACTATACGTAAATACTATTTCGACTTGTAGGTCTTTTTATTTAAATATCATTATATTATTATACTTATTTATATACATTTTTTATATATCTTAGTGATTATACTAAGTTAATGATATCTTAGATTTTTTTATTATTTAACATTATTTAATAATGTATAATTGAATATTATTAAAAATCTAATTTAGATTTTTTTCTCATTTTATTATTATATAAAATAGACAGATTAGTTATTTTTTATAATCTTACCGTCCCAGTCAAACTATCATATTGTAACTGTCCCAAAAAAATAAATTATTTAAATATTAACTAGAAAAAAATTGTTTTTTCTAAATTAATAAATTAGAATTTATAATATAAATATGGTAAGCTAAATTATAAATTTAAAATTTCTAAAAATTAATAAAATATTAAAAATATAATTTTAACAATTTTCAATATATAGTTAAGGTGCTAGGGTCTTCATGTCTAACCACTAATACATAGTATCTTCACTACGATTCCAATTTCACTGAGCTTATATATGATACAGTTACAGCATCGTTAAACCATTCATGCAGGTCAACAATTATTTGACAAGGAATTTCGCTACTTTCGCGTCCTCAGAATAAGACGGCCATTTATTAAAGTTTATTATTAAGTACAAAATTCTATACTTAAATTTATGCTTTAACATGGGGCAGTTTTCACACATTATACTATAATTTTCATTTTTGCAATGTGCTTTGTTGTTAGTAGACAGTCGTGCTATTTTACTTTTAACTCACTATCAATATTATGAGTATTTTTGCCGAGTTCATTATATATAATTCGCTCATTCATCTTTACTTTATAAAAGTTCATCACACCTGTGTCGGTATATATTACAATTTTTTATAAATTCTTTTTCTAGTAATTAATTTTTTTAATTAAATTTTTAAATTTTATTTTTTATTTAAAATTAATTCATTTTTAATTTATATATTTTTTTCATCATAATTTTATTTTCATTAATTATTTAGATATTGTATTTTATTATACCTTATGTGATAATGATAAAGATTAAACTTTATTTTCGTTACTCATGTAAACATTCTTTTATCAATTTATTTAAAATAATATATATTATTTTATAATTAAAATTTGTAGTTATTTTAATTATTTTTTTCATTGATTATGCAATTACCATAGTAAACATTATATGTTACTATACAAAATATCAGTTTAATAATTTAAGTCCGATAAATTTTCGATTTAAATTATATAAAAAAATAAAAATTTTTTTTTATATTGAATTAGTAAGTTGTTACACTTTTTTTAATAAGATAGTTACTGTCAAACCCACAAACTAATTGAATTATATAATTTAAACCTTATTTCTTATTATTATTATATTAAGAACTTTAATTTTGTTTTGGGTTATTCCCCTTTCGACTATAAACCTTATCGCTAATAGTCTGAACCGAAAAATAAAATTGATAAATATTCTTAGATTAAATAAAACAAACATTCAGATTTTGTATTTATTAAGTGCTATACCATTTATAATTATTTTTTTTCGATCATACGAAAATATGTTTCATTGCAAACCAGCTAGGCTCATTCGATTTAACTTTCTCCGCATACCACAATTCATCTGATAATATTGCAACATTAACCAGTTCAGTCATTATATACTTGATCATGGTAAGATCATGAGCGTTCGGGTCTTAATAATATAACTATTTTTTAATTTCTTTTCGATTAAAATTTTAATCTTGCTATATCATTAAACTTGTTCACCCATTATACAAAAGGTACTAGGTCCATTAATTAATTAATTAATGTAACTATGCTATCGATATTAACTGATTCATACTTTCCTTCACAGTACTCTTTATTTAAATATTGTATTTAGTTTTAGTCATAGTTTGACTATATTAGAACATTTTTACACATTCTACTCTTAAACTTTTTAAATTTCGTTCACCACTACTCTTTAAATTCTTTTTTAATTTCCTTTCCTATAATTACTTTGATGTTTCATTTCATTATGTTTTAAAAATAAATAGTTTCCTATTTAGGTTTTATATAAATAAAAATCTAAAAAAAAAAGATTTTTTTATAATTTAAACCTTTAAACAATATTTAATATTGTAATCCTCAATTATATCTTTAATGTATTTTATTATTCATTTTATATTTTATTATAATAATTTTTATTATATATATATTTATATTACTTATATTTTATAAATATATATTAATCTATAATATAATAATAATAAATACTCAAAAGTAAAAATATATATTTATGTATTTTATACATTTAAAACTATAAAGTTAAAGAATTAAATAAGTATAAAATTGATGGAACAAATAAGAATAAACCAAATAAAATTGGTAAAAATATAGTTCAACATAATTTAATTAAATAATCAAAAGTGAATCTTGGGAATGATGCTCTTACTCAAACAAATAAATACATGAAAAAACATAATTTTAATGCGAAAGAAGCACCATATAATAAACCTTCAAATAAAGAATTAAATAAAGAAGGTTCTAAAGATAAATTAGTTGAAGGGAATAAATAACCACCAAAAAATAAAATAGTAGAAGCAGAAGACATTAAAATAACATTACCATATTCAGCTAAAAAGAAGAAAACGAAAGGACCAGCTGAATATTCAGTAAAGAAACCAGCAACTAATTCATTTTCAGCTTCAACTAAATCAAAAGGAGGTCTATTAGTTTCAGCAACAGTACTAATAAAGAAAAGAATAGTAAGAGGTAATAAAGGTATACAATATCATACAATTCTTTGACTTTCAATTAAAGAAGTAAGATTTAAAGTAGAACAGAACATTAAAATAATAATATAAACAGTACTTAAAACTAATTCATAACTTATTAATGCTGCTGTAGATCTAATACTTCCTAAAAAAGAATATTTAGAATTAGAACCTCAACCTGCTAATAATGAACCAAATACACCTAAACTACCAATAGCTAATGAGAATAAAATACCATATTCTAAATCACCTAATGTTAATGCAGGTCCAAATGGAATTATTAATCATCCTAATAAAGCAGTAATTAATGTAATTACTGGACTAATTAATAAAATAAATCCATTTGATTCTTTTGGTATTATTATTTCTTTTACTAATAATTTTACAGCATCTGCAAATGCTTGTAATAATCCATATCATCCTACTACATTAGGACCTAATCTACGTTGAATATATGCCATACCTTTTCTTTCAGCAACAGTTAAATATGCAATTGTAAATAATACACATACTAAATAAAATAATACTTCAATAATTTCACTAATAATAGGTATTCATAATTTAAAAGTTAAGAAATTCATATAATTTAAATTCAATTTTACAAATCATTATAAAACCCCTCTAGGGGCTGATTTGATTTTATTTTTTAATCTATCTAAATATTAATAATATAGCTGCTAATATACTTAATAATAATATTAATCCTAAAATTATAAACATTATAGAATATTCAGTATATAATAATTCACCTATTATTTTAAATTCAAGTATATTTTCTATATTTAAATTATTCTCATTTATTATTAAATAATTTAAATCTATTCCTAAAGAATTAAAATTTGTTATTATAAATAATAATAATAATATAAAACTATATATTACTATTATTATATCTGGTGAATAACTTTTATAATATAATTCTGAATATTTTATATTTATTAAAGATAAAATAAATATAAATAATACTGATATAGCACCTACATATATTAATATATATAATAAACCTAAAACATTTAAATTTAAATTATATAATAATAATCCTAATAATATATAAAATAATATTAAATTAAATAAACTTATCATTGGATTTATTCTAGTTAATACTATTATACTCATTATAATTAATAATATACATATTATTATTACTAAATTATTATTTAATCAATTTAATATTTGACTTAATATTATCATATAATTTAATTTTTTTTTTCCATTTATAATAAAATGGATTAGATTTTTTAATAAAAATTTTTATTTAGTCCATGAAAGGATTCGAACCTTTTTACTTATGTTAACAGCATAATGTTTTGACCAATTAAACTACACGGACTTAAAATATATATAACTTACTTATATAAAAATCAAAGTAAAAAAATATATATATAAATAATAATTTAATTATAAATAGTAGATGAAATAACAAATGATAAATTATTTATTATAGGTTGTGGATAAATACCTATTATTAATGTAGGTATAATAATAGCTATAAACATAAATGATTCACGTTTAGTTACATCACCTATATTATGAATATAGTAATTAGTACCTCCAGTAATACGATTAGTTAATTTAAATTGATATGCAGCTGATAATAAAATAGCAAAAGAACAAATAGTAGCAATAATAGGAGATGTTTTAAATGCACCTAATGAAGCTAAAAATTCACCTATAAAATTAGCACTTAAAGGAGTACCAATATTAGCAAAAGATAATACAATAAAATAAAAACTAAATAAAGGCATAATAGATAATAAACCATTATAATAAATTAAAATACGTGTATGATATCTATCATATAATACTCCTCCTACAGCTATAAATAAACCAGGTGAAACTAAACCATGAGCAATAGATAAAATATATGAACCATCAATACCTATAACATTATTAGAAAATATACCTAAAATACATACAGCCATATGACTTATAGAACTATAAGCAATAATAACTTTAAGATCAATTTGTACAATAGTAATTAAACTAATTAAAATAATAGTTAATAAACAGATTACATATATTAAAGGTGTAAATATTAATGTACTTTCTGATAATATAGGTAACATTCATCTTAATATTAAATATATTGTTAATTTTAATACTAAACTTGCTAATATTATACTTCCTGCTAAAGGTGATTCTGAATGAACAACAGGTAATCAAATATGTAATGGAAATAAAGGAGATTTAACCATAATAGAAATAAATAAACCTAATCATAATATTATTTGTAAATCTAATGATATTATTAATCCATTATATACATAATAATTTGTTGATTTTAATAAATATGTTGTTATACATATTGATAATAACATAAATAAACTTCCAAATAATGTATATAATAATATATAATATGCTGCTTTTTCTTTATTTAAACTTCCATATATACCTATTAATATAAATAATGGAATTAATGTACTTTCAAATAATATATAATATGATAATAATTCTAATGTTATAAAATTTATTCATATTAATATTCCTATTAATAATATTAATATTATATATAAATTTGATTGATTTGATTTCATATATCATCCTGATAATATACTTATTGGTAATATTATACCTATTAATATACAATAATATAATGAAATACTATCAAAACCTAATATTATATTAGAACCTAATAATCCATTAGCTTCATCTATTATTAAATTATTAATTAATTGTTCTTTATTATTAGGATCATATTTATATCACCATATTAAAACTATATATAATATAAATACACTAATAATTAATCCATATTGTTTAACAATTTTAGAACTAAATTGAGTTATATAATTAACTTTATTACTAATTTTTGATACACTTATTAATAATAAAAAATTAACTATTATAAAAATTACTCCATAATTAATTAAATTCATTTTTAAAAAATTTTTTTTTACTTTGATTTTATAAATAACAATTATTTTTTTTTGTAAAATTAAATATTTAATTATTTAATTGATTTATTAATTAAACTGCATATAATAACATGAATGAAATCATTAAACAGAATAATCCTGTTGCCTCAACTAAACCGAATCCTAAGATTGCATATGTGAATAATGCTGATCTGATACTTGGATTTCTAGCTGTACCATTAATTAATGCTGCAAATACGATAGCAATACCAATACCTGCACCTAATAATCCAATAGTAGCTACACCAGCTCCTATATATTTACCTGCTAATACTAATTGCATAAATAAAGTGTCTTATTAATCCTATTACTATAGTCTTTTTATTTTTTATATTACTTATATTATTAATAGAGATATGTAATACTAAAGTACATTAAAAATGATTTAATTTTACTTTTACATTATATTTACCATTTTTACTTATTACATTTGATTGTGATTGAGTTAAACTTGATAAATAATAATTTAATTTAAATTTAGTTTTATTATTTAATGCCATTAATGATAATGATTGATTTAATTTATTATCATTTCATGATTTTAATGCTCTTGCATTACTTTCTGAATTAAAATTCTTACCTCTATATTTTCATATATCTCCTATAATATATTGATGTAATAAATTACTATATATCATTATATTTTTAGATATATATTGATTATTTAATAAGTGAATATTATTTTCTTTATTTAAATTTATTTTACTATTTATTAATAAATTTATATTTTCAATTATATTATTTTTATTTATTTTATTTATTAAAATATTATTTAATATTTTTTGATTTATTTTTACATTTTTAATTGTATCTAATTTAGGATATTTAGATAAATGTTTACTTAATGATTTCGAATAAATAGTACTATCTAAATAATCATATGTTAATATAATAGGTTTAATATTTAAATTAAAATTATTATTTAATTGAGAATTACTTAAAATATTATTTATTAATTTAGTTATTAATAAATTTTTACTATTTATATTTTTATATAAAGAGTTTTTATTTATATATGGTTTATAGATAAATAAAATTATATCATATATATTTGTATTATTATTATATAATATAATAGGTTCTTTATATAAAATTGATAATTTAGTATTTTTAGTAAGATTATTATCTAAATTTTTATTTAATTTATGATTTAACATATAACTAATGTATTTTTTAATTATATATTTAAATTTTAAATTATTTAATAATTGATTATTATTAAAATTATAGATAATATTAGAATAATCTCATTTATTATTATAATTAGATAATATTTTAGATATTTTATTATTAGTATTTTGTAAATTAATATTATTTTTTTTATTGATAATTAAATTTTTAATTAAGTTGGATAAAAAAATTTTATGATTCATTAAAATTTAAATGATTTATTATTATAAAATAATTAAAATTAATTAAATTAAGTAATTAATTTAATTATTAAATTACATTTTTGTTTAGAGCAGGGATTGAACCTACATTAATTACATATGAGGTAAATGTTTTAACCATTTAAACTATCTAAACCATAATTTAAATTAATGTCCTTAACATGAATTGAACATATACACCTAAATCTTCAATTTAGTGCTCTAACCATTTAAGCTATAAGGACTATAATAAATAAAAAAAAGGGTAGTAATAAATTATACATTAACCGCAGCAGATTCATCTACCACAACTATATTTCAACTTCTCAGGAGTTTAAAATAATAAAAACTTCATAATTAAATAAAATTAATAAATAAATTAAAAAGATTATTAATTTATAAATTAATAATACTTAAAAAAAAGAATAATTAATTATTTTATTCACCCAAATGATGAGTAATTAGTACCCATAACTCAAATATTCACGATATTTTACTTAAATATCATTACTGACAATTCCTATATAATAATAACGAATTACAGTTATTAAAATATAAATATATAAATAGAAAACTAAATAATAATTAAAAGAATTTATACTTATTAATTTAATAATTAAAGATTATTCTTTTATTGTATTACGTATGCAGCCCATAATATAAAAGCCATGAAGACTTGTCCTCCTCTATAAAAATTAAGATTAAAAATTCTTAAAAATAGATTGAGTTCATTAAATTTCACAATATGAACTTACGACAGCTATGTAGCATTTGTTAAAATTTTCATTTTAATGCAAATTATGGTAAGATTCTCGGGGATCATCGAATTAAGCTACATAATCCACTGTTACTGTAGTTAAACGGCCTATTGTTTTAAATTTCAATTCTGTATTATACTTTTCAGGTGGTATATTTTAAATTATTGTCAAAAATAATTAAACTAATTAATTTTTAATATACATTGTTTACGCCTAAAACTAATTGGTTAACAAGTCCAACTCGATAATTTAGGTTTCATTATCTCAACGTCAATATAATAATTATTTAATATTTTCATTTATTGGTTGTCTAATAAATATTGCAAAATTTGACATTTACTTCTATTTTTCATTAAATATATTATTATATTCTAGTAATGTTTATATTACCGTCTACTAATCCTTTAAACCTTTAATGTAAACTACTTGCTCTAGCTGCTTAACCGAAACTTCTGGCACAGCAATTGGTTAGAACTAATATATTAAATTATTCACTATATAATTTAATAATTTAAATAAAATTTATAAATTTTATTTATTTAAATTTTAATTTATTATTATTTAATAATTAAAAACATTTCTGTTTTTCTGATTTATTTATTAAATATTCATTTTTATAGATTACTCGTTCAAACTTTCGTTCATTGACAAATATTATTTACTGCTGAGTTCATTGAACTTTAACCATATTTCAAGGTTAACGTGACTGTTCCAACATTAATTGACAGTTAAACATATTAATGGCTTGATAGTATTTTAAACTATCAACTACCTAATGTTTTAAATAACTTGACTAAAATCAAATAAAAAATTTTTTTTATTCTTTATTTATTATCCAATATTTAGTTGAAATTTTAGTTCTAATTATTATTTTTTACTCACGTCTTCGCAACATTTTTAATTAACTTATTATTAAAATACTTTAATTAAATATGTTTTACTTGCATGTATTTTCATCTATATAGTAGTTTTACTGAGCCAACATCAAACTCTTTAAAATTTTTATTATCTCTTTTATTATATTACTTATATTATACATTAAAATGTACTTTCTTATTTTAATTTTGGAGTCATCGAGATTCGAACTCGAGTTATTAACGTGCAAAGTTAGTATTTTACCAACTAAATTATAACCCCAGATATAAGCTTTACTAGAATCGAACTAATATATCAAAATTATCAATTTTGCACTTTACCATTAAGTTAAAAGCTCTATTTAAAAAACCTAATATTATTTTTTGATTTCTTTATGGCCCTATCATGGGTTTCGAACTAAGTTTGATTCGAACAAACATCCTTTTACTCGACAAGTAAAAACTTTACCTATTAAGCTAATAGTCCTTTTAAATAAAATAGTTTAAATTATTTTACTTAAGGGCAAAAATAGAGACTTGAACTCTAATCTTATGTACCACAAACATTTGCTTTACCAGTTAAGCTATAATTACCATATTTTACTTATTACTTATATCTTAATATATAGATTTTTTTTTAAGTAAAACGAAATAAAAAATAAATTCTTAAAAGATAAATGGTATAGATATTATAAATATAAAGAATAATATACTTAATGTAATTATATTTATATTAAATAATATATATACTAAAATAAATAAAATAATATTTAAAAATAATAAGAATAAATAAAAATTAAAATGTTTAATTTCATTTTTATCATTAAATTGATTATAATTATTATCAATTAAAGAATAATTATTAGATGATAAAGAGATTGATTTATAACTTAAGATATTAAAAGATTTATAAATTCCCATAGGACCAAATATATATAAAATACCTTTATCTAAGAATAAATTTAAATAGTAACCAATATATAAGAAAAATCTTAATAATTGATTATTAAATAAATTATCTAACATAAATTTAGTATTAGTATAAATATAATAATTTAAGAATCAAGTATTAGTGAAATTAGGTAATAATTTATAATTAAATTCATAAATAAATAATATAAAACAAATAAAGAAAATAGTTAATATTAAAGGTAATAATTTAATATATATAGGTAAATTAAATTCAGTTTCAATAATAGATAAATTATTAGGATGTGTAAATAAACTATTAAATGGAGAACCTAAACCTAAATAGAAATCTCTAGTTCAATATCCAATAAATATAGATAAAATAGCTAAAATAATCATAGGTAAAATTAAGAATAAATCATTTTCATTAACAATATAGAAAGAATATTTATTATTATTAGGAGTATTAAAGAATACTAAATAAATTAATCTAAAGCTATAAATAGTTGTTAATGTAGCTGAAATTAAAGCAAATCAATAAACAATATATCCAGATAATGAATAAACACCATAACTAGATTCAATAATAATATCTTTAGAATAGAATCCACTTAATCCAGGTATAGCCATTAAAGATAAAGAACCAATTAACATACATGTATATGTAATAGGAGTATAATTTAATAAACCACCAAATGTTCTAATATCTTGAGATTGAGTAGCAATAGAATGAATAATAGATCCAGCTGACATAAATAATAAAGCTTTAAACATAGCATGTGTAAATAAATGATAAATACTAGCATTATAATTAGATAAACCAATAGCTAAAACCATAAGTCCTAATTGAGACATAGTAGATAAAGCAATAATTTTTTTTAAATCATTAGATACAATAGCAATAATACCAGCTATTAATGTAGTTAAACCACCAATTCATAAAATTAATAATAATATGATAGGAGTATATTCTAATAAATAACAACTTCTTAATAATAAATAAATACCTGCACATACTAAACATGCTGCATGTAATAAAGCACTAACAGGAGTAGGACCAGCCATACTATATAATAATCAAATATGTAAACCTAATTGAGCACTTTTACCAATAGCACCAATTAATAAACAGAACATAATTAATGAAATAATATCTGAATTAATATAATGACTTAAACTAAATATAGTACTAAAATTTAAAGATCCAAATGTTATTGTTATTAATAACATTCCTATTGTTAATAATGTATCACCTACTTTATTAACTAATAAAGAACTTATACCACTTTTTATTGCATTTATTACTGTATATCAATGACTAATTAATAAATATGAAGCTACAGCTATTAATTCTCAACCTAAAAATAAAATTAAATAATTAGATCCTGTAACTAATACTATCATAAATCCTGTGAATAATGATAAAATACTAAAAAATCTTTGTTGATATGGATCATGTGACATATAACTAGTAGCATATAAATGAACTAATGTAGATATTAAACATATTGGTAATAATAATGATACACTTAATTCATCTATTATAAATGATCATTCTATATTTATATTATCTATATTTATTCATTGTCCTAAATTTAAACTATAAATTATATTATGATTCATTATATTATAATATAAATTTAATGTTATTAATAATGATATAAATATACATAATGTTGCTATATATTTAGCACTATTATATCCTATTAATCTTCCTAATAATCCAGAAATTAATGAACCTATTAAAGGTAATGTTAATAATGTTAAAACCATTTATTAATCTTCATCTAAATTTATATTACCTTTTATTCTATAATATAATACTAATATACTTAATCCTATAGCTGATTCTGCTCCAGCTATTATTAATATAACTATAGTTCAAATTAAACCTATAGCATCATCAAAATAAGCACTACTTAAAATTATATTTAATGTACAACCTACTAACATTATTTCAATAGCAATAAATAATATTATTATGTTTCTTCTATTAAATATAAATCCTAATAATGCTATTATAAAAATTATATAACTTATAACCATTATTTTTTTTTTATTTATTTATTTTTTCTCTTCTTTAATAAATTTTATTTTTCTTTTCTTTTATTTTCATCCTAATGAAGATTTGAACTTCAATTCAGGCTTTAGAAGAACCATGTCTTACCATTAAACGATTAGGATTTTTTTAAGATAATGATGAGAATTGAACTCATATCAATCGATTTGCAATCGATCTTATCATCCATGAGCATTATCTATTACTTTTATAACACTTTTTGTAATAAAAAATGAGTAAAAATATATATTATTTTAAAACCTAAAAGTTTTATTTATCATTATTATTTATAAAATGATTAATTTTTAAATTATTTAAGGTATTAATTTTATTATTCATTTTAATATGATTTTTTTTAATTGATAAAGCATTAGTATTAAATTCATATGTAAATCCAAAAATTAATAATAAAGTAAATAAGATTATTATAGTTAAACCATATGAATTAGTTACATATAATACTAAACTATAAGGTAATAAACTACTAATTTCTAAATCAAAAGGTAAAAATAAAATAGCAATTAAAATAAAAGCTACATTATATGATGATCTAGTTTGATTAAAACTAGATAATCCACATTCAAAAGGTGAAATTTTTTGATTATATACATTTTTAACACTAAAATATTTATTTACTACAAATAATAATAAACTAACTATAGGAATTAAACCAGCAAATATAAGATAACTATTATTTATATATAACATTAGATAATATTAAAATAATTAATTAAAATTATACCATTTTGATAGATATCTAAATATAATAATGGGAATAATATTATTATACTTAATAAACTAATAATATATGAATAAATATAATTATTATTATGATTATTATTAGAGTTAATTAATTCTAATTTATAAATATTATTATTATTATCTAAATTATTATTACTAAATATCATTTTAATAATATAACCATAATAATATGCTGTAATAAAACTTACAATAATTAATAATATACTTGAGAATCAATAACCACTTAATAAACCACTAATTAATACATAATATTTACCATAAAAACCTAATAATGGAGGTAATCCCATAAATGAAGTTAAACAAATAATAAATACAATAGCTAAAGATTTATTATAACTTATAATGTTTATTAAATCAATTAAATAAATATTAGATAATGGTGCAGAATAATTTTTATTATTTCTTTTAAAAATTAATCAATTATTATAATACATAATTATAAATAATACTGCCATAAATATTACAAAATGAGTTAAACTATATTGAATTATATAGAATAAATATGTAAATATAGAATATTGATTATTACTTCATATTGATAATAACATATATCCACTATTAGCTAATCCACTATAAGCTAATATATATTTTATACTAAATTGAGGTAAACCTCCTAAACTACCAAATATCATAGATAATATAATAAAAATTTGAAAAAATATATTAAAATTATATAATATATATATATCACTAAATAAATAATTTAAAGTTAATATAAATGTTAATATACTTATTTTAGGTAAAATACTTATTCATATTGTTACTATTGTAGGTACATTAGCATAAATATTTATTAATCAATTATGTAATGGGGCTAATCCAATTTTAAAAAATAAACCTATAAATACTAATATAAATCCTATAATTATATTTATATGACTTATTTCTTTATTTACTGATAAATAATAATTTAAATCGATTAAATTTACTAATCCTGTTTCACTATATATCATAGTTAATCCAAATAAGATTATAATAGATGCTAAACTACCTAATAAAAAATATATTAATCCATTTTTTGAACTGTATATATTTACTGATTTTTCATTTTTATAATATGTAGATGTTATTAAATATAATGTATAACTTTGTAATTCAATAGCTATAAATATAATTAAACTATTTATTGAATCTACAAATAAACAGATACCTAATATATTAAATAATATTAAAATAATATATTCTTTAATATATATAGTTTTATTATAATAATTACTATAATTATATAATATTATAAAATAGATTATAGTTAATATTATAATTAAATTTTTAATTATTCAATTATATGAAGTAATAAATAATATATTATTATATATTAATAATCCATTATTTATTAATGATAATGATGTACTATCATTTAAGATAATAATCATATATAGCATAATTAATATACTAATATGAATTATATTTTTAAATTCCTTAATGGAAAAAATGTTATTTGAACTAATTAAAATTAATGATAATAATCCGATTAATAACATGTTTAAAGTTAATATTTTTATTTAAAGTAAAAATAAATACAAAAAATAATTTTTTTATTATATATTAAAAATTATGATTGTAATACAGGTGTATTATATGTATGTAATGGAGCTGGATTTTCTGAAGCTCATTCTAAACCATTTGTTCTATTTTTATTAGAATCATATTTGTTGAAAATAATATTAGATTCTGTAAAATCAGGAGTAATATTATTAACAATAGCAGTATTATTAAATTTATTAACAATACCATTTACAAATTGATCATGTAAAATATAGAAGAATAAGATTATAGATACTGTAGATATTATTGATCCAAATGATGATACTAAGTTTCATCCATAATATGCATCTGGATAATTTGGATATCTACGAGGTAATCCTTGTAATCCTAAGAAATGTTGAGGGAAGAATGTACAATTAGCACCAATAAATAAAATTCAGAATTGAATTTGAGCTAATTTTTCATTATAATATAATCCAAAAATTTTTGGACTTCAGAAATAATATCCACCAAATACTCCAAATACTACTCCTAAACTTAATACATAATGGAAGTGAGCTACTACATAATATGTATCATGGAATGCAATATCAATTGAACTATTAGCTAAAACTACACCTGTTACACCACCTGTAGTAAATAATACAATAAATCCTATTGCATATAAGAATGGTGCTGTTCAACGTAATGTACCACCATAAATAGTAGCTAATCAACTGAAAATTTTAGATCCTGTAGGTATAGCAATAATTAATGTAGCACCTGAGAAATAAGCTCTACTATCTGCATCTAATCCTACAGTAAACATATGATGGCTTCATACACAGAATCCTAAGAATCCAATACTAGCCATAGCATAAACCATACCTATTTTACCAAAAATAGGTTTTTTAGCATATACTTGTACAATATGACTTACCATACCAAATACTGGTACAATTAAGATATATACTTCAGGATGTCCGAAGAATCAGAAGATATGCTCATATAAAATAGGGTCACCACCACCTGCTACAACAAAGAATGAAGTATTAAAATTTCTATCAAATAATAACATTGTTAAACCTGCTGCTAATACAGGTAATGCTAATAAAATTAATGCAGCAGTGATTAATACACTTCAAACAAATAAAGGTAATTTTGAATAATCCATACCATTAGCACGCATATTAATAATAGTAACTGTTAAATTAATAGCACCTAAAATAGAAGACATACCTGATAAATGTAATGAGAAAATTGCTAAATCTACTGAACTACCACTATGTGATTGTATAGATGATAAAGGAGGATATACAGTCCATCCTGTACCTGGACCTTCATCAATTAAACAACTTAATACTGCAAATAACATACTAGGTACTAAAAATCAGAATGCAATATTATTTATTCTAGGGAATGCTGTATCACTAGTACCAATCATTAAAGGAACTAAATAATTACCAAATGCACCCATAGTTACTGGCATAACTAAGAAGAATACCATAAATAAAGCATGTGCTGTAATTAATACATTTCATAATTGCCCGTTATGCATTAAAATTTGAGGATTAGGAGAAGCTAATTCTATTCTCATTAAAACACTTAATGATAAACCAACTAATCCAGAAAATAATGCAAAAATACCATATAAAATACCTATTTGTTTTGCATTAGTAGAAAATAATCATGATTCAACTCAATGATATCCTCTTTCAACAGGATTATTTTGTGTATTTTTAATATAATTTAATGTTATATTATTCATTTAAAATAAGAATTAAAATTTCTTTATATACTTAAATTAATTAATTAATTTAAATTTATTTCTTTATATTGAAATCAGAGTAAACAATTTATATAGGAAAGGTAAGATTCGAACTTACACAGGGGTTACCAAATTTAGTAGCAATAAATCTATCTAGCCAATGATTTCTTTCCCTAAAAAAAAAAGTAAAAAAAAAAAATATAGAATAGATATAATTAAACACCTCAATAATAACATACTATATATACAAATAATCATGCTACATCTAAGAAATGTCATAATAATATAGCTGTACCATATCCAGTATGTTTATATGGAGTTAATTGCATATTATATAATCTATAGAAACTTAAGCATAAAACAGAAGTACCTGTAATTAAATGTATACCATGTAATCCTGTAACAATAAAGAAAACAGAACCATAAACACTATCAGCCATAGTATATGAACAATATTTATATTCAATATATTGACAACCGATAAATAATATACCTAAGATTATAGTAAATAATAAACCATAAACACTAGCATTTCAACTTCTAGCTATTAATCCATGATGGCTATATGTAATAGTTGCACCACTAGCTAATAAAATTAAAGTATTTAATAAAGGTAAATCTGTTGCTTGTATAGGTAATATACCTATAGGTGGTCACATTTCACCTAATTCAACAGTAGGAGCTAAAGCAGAATGGAAATAAGCTCAGAATACTCCAACAAATCACATTAATTCTGTAACTAAGAATATTACAAATCCTATATTTAATCCTTCACTTACTTTATTTGTATGTTCTCCTAAATATGTAGCTTCAGCTACTATATCTCTAGCTCATAATACACCTACATATATTAATGTAATAACATTTAAAAATAATAATGTTATATCTGTACTTACATTATGCATTGTCATTGTTAAATTAAATAAAAATCCAAATGATGCAAATGTTAAATATATTGGTCATGGTGATGGTTTTACTAAATGAAAAGGATGAGCTTGATAATTAACTAAATTTTTATTTATATTTTGTGAAATCATTTTAATTTTTTTTCTCATTTTATTAAAATTAATTAATAATAAATTATAATTTAAAACATAGAAATATTTCTATTATATGATATATATTATATATATATACTTATAAAAATAAAAAATCTTTTAAATAATCTATAAGATTAATATAATAAATAAGTAAAAAGATATAAATGTATATATTATATATTATTAGTGTAAATATACTGCATCTTTAATATAACTACATGTTAAAACACAGAATACATAAGCTTGAATTCCAGCAATAGCAAATTCTAAACCTACAATACCTAAAACAATAGTTAAAGGAATAAATCCTAATATAAATAATATAAATGAAGAAGACATTAAATCAAATATTAAACCACATAAAATAGTTAATAATAAGTGACCTGATAAAATATTTGCTCCTAATCTTAAACCTAAACTAATACTACGAGCTACATTAGAAATAGCTTCAATTAATACTAAGAAAGGTACTAATGGTAATGAAGTACCAGAAGGAACAAATAATGCAAAATATTCTAATTTATGTTTAGCAAAACCTAAAATAGTTAACCCAACTCAAATACTAATACTTAATGAAATAGTAAATACTAATTGAGCATTAATTGCAAAATTATATGGTACCATAGAAATTAAATTACCAAATAAAATAAATACAAATAATGAGTATATAAATGGGAAAAATGGATTTCCTTTAGGTCCTATTTGACTAATTACCATATTTTGTATAGTAGCATATAAAGCTTCAACAGAAATATTTCAATTACTTGAAACTAATTTAGCATTTTTTAATGTATATACATTTAAAAAATAAAATACACCTAATACTAATAAAACATATAATGAGAAATTTGTAAAATTTAAAAATGATACATTAAAAATAGATGATGATAAACCTATAAATGTATTAGTTTCAAATTGTTCTAATGGAGAATTTATTAAAAATAACATTTTAATTTTTGATTAATTTTATTTTTTTTACTTCATAATCCTATAAGGATTTAAATTATTAATTTAATATAAATTAATATATGATTTTTATAATTTTAATAAATTATAAATTTAAATTATTTTTTATTTGTTAATTTAGTTATAAATATACGACTTATATATAATGATAAAATTCTAGGTAATACATATTTAGAACTTATATATATAATAATTAATATAATTAAATAACCTCAGAACATTTGATTTAAAAAGAAAAATGGAACTAATTGTGGCATATAAATAAATATTATATTAAAAATTGAAACAAAATTAATAAAAGTTCAATTATAAAGTAAAAAAAAATTTATAAATTTAGATAAAATTATTAACGTTTAATAGCTAAATAGAATAATACATTTTCTAAAATAGAAACTAATGGTAATAATACTACAAAATATGCAAAATAGAAGATTGTTGCTAATTGACCTATAATAATAAATGGAGGTTCAATATGCATTGATCCTATAGCACCTAATAAGATAAAGTTAACAACAAAGAATCCAAATAATAATTTAGATAATAATTTAAATGCATTACCTCTAATTATAGAGAAATCTACAAAAGGTAATATTAATAAAATTAATATAGCTAATAACATAGCTATAACTCCTATTATTTTAGATGAAATAGATCTTAATATTGCATAGAATGGTAATAAATAGAATTCTGGTACGATTGCACTAGGTGTTACTAATGGATTACCTGGAATATTATTTTCAGGATCACCTAAGAATTCAGGAGCATAACTAATTAAAAAGAAATATACAAATAAGAATGCAAAAATTGTGATTAAATCTTTGAATAAATAATATGGATGCATTGGTATTCTATCAATATTTGCTGTTATACCTAATGGATTATTACTTCCATGTGTATGTAATGCTAATAAATGTAAACAACTTACACCTGCAATTATAAAAGGTAATAAATAATGTAAACTAAAGAAACGTTGAATTGTAGGATTACTTACAGATGAACCACCTCAAATAAATTCTGCGATATCTGTACCTAAATAAGGTACAGCTGTTACTAAATTAGTAATAACAGTAGCACCTCAATGAGACATTTGCCCATAAACTAAACAATAACCCATAAAGGCTGTTATTATCATTAATAAAAAAATGATTACACCTATAGTTCATAAAGCAATTCTTGGTTTTCTATATGATCCATAATAAATACCTCTTGCCATATGTAAATAAACAAAAATAAAGAAGAATCCTGCACCATTTGAATGAGCATATCTAACTATTCAACCATAGTTAACATCGATCATTATGTGCTGAACTGATATAAATGCTAAATCTAAATTAGATGAATAATGCATAGCTAAGAAAATACCTGTAGCTAATTGAATAACTAAACAAGTACCTAATAAACTACCAAAATTTCAAAAATAACTAATATTAGATGGTTCAGGAGCATCTACAACATAGCTATTAGCTATAGAAATAAAAGGATTAGTTTTTCTAATTGACATAAAAAAAAATTATTTTTTATTAAAATAATTTAATTAATAAATAAGAAATTATAAAAGAATTTTTAAAATTATAAATTTAGAAATTGTATTTAAAAATATATAAAACATTATCATTACTTATAATTATAAAATATAAGTAATATATATACGATTATAGGTTAATGGTAGACCATCAATCTTCCAAATTGAGTGTCAGAGTTCAAATCTCTGTAGTCGTAATTTAATAAAATTAATAAGGATAAAATGAAAAATTCATTTTTATAAAAAAAAACAACCTTTTTATGTTTAGTTTATTTTTAAATAATAATTTAATTTTAAATGATATACCTACACCTTGAGGTAAATATTTACAAGATCCTGCATCACCAATAGCAGAAGGTATATTAGAAGTACATGATACAATAATGTTCTATTTAATAATAATATTAACTTTAGTAGGATATTTAACATTTAAAATAATAAAAACATTCACTTATAATAAAATAAGTTATAAATATTTAGTACATGGTTCAACATTAGAATTTATTTGAACTTTATTTCCAATAGTAATATTATTATTAATTGCTTTCCCATCATTTATATTATTATATTTAACAGATGATGTAATAGATCCAGCTATGACAATTAAATGTATTGGATATCAATGATATTGATCATATGAATATTCAGATTTTATAAATGATAGTGGTGAAACAATTAGTTTTGATTCATATTTAATACCTGATGAAATGTTAGAATTTGGACAATTACGTTTATTAGATGTAGATTCTAGAGTTGTAGTTCCTGTTGATACTCATATTAGATTTATTGTTACTGGTGGTGATGTTATCCATAGTTTTACAGTTCCTTCTTTAGGATTTAAAGTAGATGGTACTCCTGGTAGATTATTACAAATTAGTACTATTATTCAACGTGAAGGTAGATTCTATGGTCAATGTAGTGAAATTTGTGGTGTAGCACATAGTGAAATGCCTATAACAATTGAAGCAGTATCATTACCAAAATTCTTAGATTGATTAAATGAACAATAATTTATTATTCATTTTTTAATTTTTTTTTACTTTTTTTTTTACTTATTATAAGTTATAAGTAAATATAAATATAAATATATATTCGATAAGGATATGTTTAGTATATTGGTATTACTAGCTAAGCTGTAGTCTTAGTAGCATTTATTGCTGTGTAGGTTCAATTCCTATCGTATTCAAGATCAAGATTAAAAGTTAATTGTAAAATTAAATTATTTGGTTTATTTTTTTTATTAATAAATAAGGTATAATAGAATTGAACTATTACTCTTCTATGTGTAAAATAGATGTTTTAACCATTAAACTAATACCTTTTAAAACTAAGAAAGCCAGGGGGTTTATATTTATTATTATAACCAGACATAGGTTAAATGGTGAGACGCTGAATTTGGGATTCAGAGAAAGTTAGTTCGATTCTAACATGTCTGATAAAAAAAAAAAAATAAAATTTTTTACTTATAATAAATAATATATACGTAAGTATAATGAGAATCGAACTCATATAATCTACTTAAAAGGTAGATGTTTTAACCATTAAACTATATACTCTCATAAACTTTTTAAATAAATAATTAGGGTATAATCAAAGTCATTAAAGGCCCTGCTAGGGGGTTTAGATTGGTAAGGTTCGAACTTACATCTTTTTAACTCAAATTTAAACTGACTTGCCTAATTAGTCTACAATCTATATAATATATACAACAATTATGAATATAAATATATCAATCGAAGGATTTGAACCTTCATGCATAAAAGCATTATAACTTAACTATAACGTGTCTACCAATTTCACCAGATTGATTAAAAATATATTATACTTATATAAATATTAAGGCTAAAAAAGTATTTCTATTTAGATAATTATGATTTTAGAATGACAGAGATTTGAACATAAATCTTGAAAAGATTTGGATTCATATTCCCTGGTTCATTTAACTAAATGATTATATAGCACTATATATTTATCAAGTTGAGGAATGTATAGAATGACAGAGAATTGAACTCGTCTTTAGAGGAGTTCCAATTCCCTGTATATGTTGTTAAATTAAACATTTTATATATATCATTTCTCTATATATCCTTCTTTTAGAATGACAGAGAATTGAACTCTGATCAAACCATTATGAGTGGTTGGCTTTACCATTAAGCTATCATTCTTTTATTCTGTATTAGAAATATATAATATGCCTTTAAGAAACCAAGAATTGAACTTAAATCTTTTCAAGATTTGGGTTCATATTCCTTTCTGAATTGAACTTCCTCCGGAGGTTCAAATTCCTTATTGAAGAGGGGCACTCTCGAAAAAATAATTGCAATAACAAGATTTGAACTTGTAGCATAAGATCATGAATCTTATATGTTAACTAATTACACTATATTGCATAAAAATAATCTTAGTAGGAATCGAACCTACATTCCTAGAATGAAGATCTAATGTTCTAACCATTTAACTATAAGATCATATTAAAAAAAATAAAGAATTTTAACAAGAGCAAAAGGAATTGAACCCTTATCTCACGATTTGAAGTCGCAAATAATAACCATTATACTATACTCTTATAATTATAAAAAATTATTTTTATATTTTATATCACACTCAATAAGAGTTGAACTTATATTTTTAATTCCGTAGATTAATGTTTTACCATTAAACTATGAGTGCAAGTTAATATATATTTCAGAAATATATATTTCTGAATTATGATTGATGGGACTTGAACCCATAAAAATTAAAACCTAAATTTAATGTGTTTAACCAATTTCACCACAATCATTAATCATACAAAAATTAATAATTTTTAAATATTTAATTAAGCATTATTTAATTATTTAATTTACCTATTATATATAGAAATATAATATTTTAATATATTGTTATTAAAGTAATATTTAATATTTCAAATTATTAATTCATTATTTATATAATGAATAATGTTTATTT
>Ga0157365_10000270_pt1 | contig 23894 bp, 15 predicted proteins | sample AttsexASBM3_FD_111478 | JGI IMG/M metagenome (GOLD analysis project Ga0157365, IMG submission 111478) | Fungus gardens microbial communities from leaf cutter ant in Ribeirão Preto, State of São Paulo, Brazil - Atta sexdens ASBM3 | ecosystem: Host-associated > Fungi > Mycelium > Unclassified ... | reverse complement strand
ATCGGCAGGCACCAGTACGCGGACGCGGTCGCCCGCCAGACTGGCCCAGACGATGATCCAGTCGGCATAAAGCGTGCCGGTAGAGTAGTATTTACGTCCGTTCAGAACGAGACCGTTCGGTCCGTCTGTCACCTCGGTGGTCACGCTGGTCTCATTGCCGCGCTCGGCCATGGCCGCACCGAAAATCTGGTTGTCGCGTATCAGACCGCGCCACCGCTCGGCATCGGGCAAGCCCGCGCGCAGTGTTTCGACAAAGGCGAAATGCGCGCGGAAGATCTGCGGGATGTTGGAATCCGCACTGGCGAGGTCACGTAATACGCGGAACGTATCGGTCAGCCCGAAACCAAGCCCGCCTCGTTCCGACTCAAGACGCAGGCGCCCAAATCCGGCATGCGCGAGCGTCCTGACAAGCGCGTTGGCTGGCTGCCTCTCGCGGTCTCGTCCGACGGCGCCTTCAGAGATGGAACGAAAATGTTCTGTGAAATCCATGACACCAATCTCACCGAGGATCATAGCGGGAAAGCTATTTCACTTTGATAAACGTTATTATTTTGAAATAACAAAACGGAATGACATGCTCTGTCAACGATGATTCTCGTTAATTTTGAAAACCACTATAAAGAACAGTGCAAATGGAATGGTGTAACTGAAATGGTCTGGCCTTCCTGGTCCGGAAGCAGGACAGAATGCTTCGCGCCATGATGCGGGACGAGGAAGGCTGATCGATCAGGCCCGTTGCGACATTTCCGAAGGGAGATTTTGACGTGGCAGCGCTTTGCAGCATTCCCGCAACGCGAAAAGGAGCGCTAGAAGAGAGAAGAGACGCTGACGGGCAAGGAAGGAGACAGGCAGATGGCGGATGAAGCCTATCTCGGGGAATGGAAAGCCGCGATCAGCCGGAATACCGGAGCGCTCTATCTCGCCATTGTCGAGGCTATCGCGCATTCGATCCGGAAGGGAGATCTGCAGGAAGGGGAGAAACTGCCACCCCAGCGGGTCATTGCGACGCGGCTTGGTACAAATCTGAGCACAGTGACCCGGGCGATCTCCGAGGCCCAGAAGCGCGGCCTGCTGGATGCCACGATCGGACGCGGAACATTCGTTCGGATCAATGCTGGTGAGGGGTCCTGGCGGCAGACCGATGCAAGTGTCATCGATCTGACAATGAATTCGCCACCCTTGCCACGCGACCCCGCATTACAGGCCATGATCCAGGGAGAGATCGGCGCGATCTTTCGCCATCAGGATGTGCAGTCTGTCATGTCCTATCGTGTTACAGGCGGAACGCAACAGGACCGGCAGCTTGCGGCACAATGGTTGCAGCCCGTTCTCGGCCGCCGTCGTGCGGGGGAGATCCTGATCGTGCCCGGTGCCCAGGTAGCGCTTTCTGCCATCATGAGTTCTCTCGTGAAGCCGGGTGAGGCCATCGTCACGGATCAGTTGACCTATCCGGGAATGCGGGCGATCGCGGCGCAGCTTGGTTACGTGTTGCTCGGCACGGAACAGGACCATGAGGGGCTGATCCCCGAGGCACTGGACGAGATCTGTGCCCGACATCGGCCGCGCGTCCTTTATTGCACCCCGACCCTCCACAACCCGACCACAGCAACCTGGTCAGTCGACCGTCGCGAGGCGGTTCTGGCCATTGCCCGCCGACATCAGGTGCAGATTGTCGAGGATGATCCTTACAGCCTGTTGCTCAAGGCGCCACCTCCAACCCTGGCCATGCTCGATCCATCACGGGTGCTCTATGTGGCGACCCTTTCCAAGGTGCTCAGTCCCGGATTGCGTACGGCCTATATCGTCCTGCCAGGCGCAGAAATGACGCGGCGTATCACGGCGGGAGTCAGGGCGATATGTCAGGCCAAGGCGGGGCTTCTGGACGCCCTCGTCTCACGCTGGATCGAGACCGGACTTGCCCAGCACTGCCTGCGTAGTATCCGGGACGAACTGACCCAGCGTCACCAGACCCTGCGCCAGATCATGGGAGCGCGCGTGGCCGATAAAAGCCCGAGCCCGCATGTCTGGCTGCCTCTGCCGGAATGGTGGAGCAGCGCCGATTTTGTGGCTTTCGCGCGCCGTCAGGGCCTCGCGCTCGTGCCGAGTTCGGTCTTTGCCGTCAACGGGCCTCCGCCTGCCGCCGTGCGTATGGCGCTGGGGAGCGCGCCCGATCTGGCGGGGCTGCGTGAGTCTCTCATCAGTCTGCGTTCCGTACTTGATTATCGTCCCGCCATAGGTTTTTCCGACATCGTCTGAAGCGAGACGAAGTGATGTTGCGATCACGAAAAAGAGAGAATAAAAGGCAATATTTTCAATGGCATGGATGGATCAGGGGAAAATGTTTCGTCTTAGTCGGGTAATTGTACCGTCTTGTCGTCGCCAATCCCGATAAAGATCGCCAATTGATTTCATTGTATGGTTATGTGGACCAGACAATTTTTTGCATCAGGCGTCAAATTCGGGCATGGTGCCTCGAACTTCCCGCAGGGCCATACGGGTATTGCGGGGCAGAAAATCGGAACTTGATATTCCTTTGGCGCCGGACCGGTCGATCAATGCCGACGCCTCTCTCACGGAGAGCCAGAATGAGCGCAGAACTCGCCAACCCGACTTTGGAAATGCAGGAAAAATCGGCCCTGCGTCGCTTGCGCTATCGTATGGGGGCCATGGTGGTCGGTGTGCTGATGTTCCATGTCTGCCTCGCCTGGGCCATTGCAGGCACATCGGTCGACATGCAGGATCATTTCCACACCAATTTCTGGGCGCTAGGGGCAACGCTTTTCTGGGCGATCTTCGCCGTCTACAACATGAGCGTTTCGTGAGCGGAGCGTAAGAGATGCCATCAGGTTATCCCGTCCGCGCCTGATCGCTTGCCGGGGAGGCAGCCGCGATCACCTCCCCATAAAGCTGCTCATAGGCGTCGATCATGCGGTCAAGGGTGAAACAGGAAGTCACCCTCCCTCTTGGTGTGCTACGCTCGATCGTTCGCGCTTCCCGAATGGCGCAGGCGAGGGCTGAAACATCCTGTGCCGGCGCGAAACGCCCCGCCTCGTCGCCGATGATTTCGCGCGCAGCTCCCTGATCGAAGGCCGCAATGGGAAGGCCACTCGCCATGGCCTCGATCGCTACCAGGCCGAACGGCTCATCCCAGCACGGCGTGAAGAGAAACAAGGCCGCCTTGCGCATTTCGAGCGAGAGGGCCGCGCCGTCAATCACCCCCTCATAGGTGATGTTGTCATCGAGATAGGGCGCGATCATCGTGTCGAAATAGGCCTGATCTTCCATATAGCCGAAGAGCTTGAGCCCAATACCAGCCTGACGCGCTGCCTGAACGGCGTGATGCGGCCCCTTATTGGCGGTGATGCGTCCACTCCACAAAGCGTGATCTCCTGCCCCTGAAGAGGAGGGCCAGAGTGTCGGATCGATGCCGTTATGCACCACGGTGCTGTAGGGCGGTACGCCATCGGGCCACCAACAGAGATTCTGCCGGGCTGAGGTCACCGTCGCACGGTGGGTAGTACAGACCGTGTCCCGTACCACGCCATGGATCGCCTCAAAGGGGGGAACATGCAAAGATGTCAGGCAGGGCAGACCGGTCCGGCGCGCTTCCTGCAGGATGAAGCGATGCAGGGAGTTGTTGTGCACCACGTCGAACGCGCCGCTGAAAATGCGGTGACGGGCCGCGCCGAAATGTCGGTCAAGCAGCGGGTAGAGCCGCGGGTCGGGCGTCGCGTTTTCCCATGGATAATCCCGATCGTAGTGTACGGGCAGGATCGGGTCGATGGTGAAGCGTGCGTCACTGTCTCCCGCAGCGAAAAGCGTGACCTGGTGGCCACGTGCCTCCAGCCCCCGGGCCAGATGGAAGCTGTGCGCTTCCATCCCGCCCTTGAAGGGTTCTGCAATGGGATGCCTAGGATGTGCGACAAGCGCGATCCGCAGCCTGCGGCTCATTCTGCGGCCATGGTTATGGGGGCGACAGCAATAGGCTGGGCTTCTCTCTCACGCGCCTCCAGAATTCTGATGACCGAGGTCGTATTGGCATAGGGCTGGTGGCTCTGCTGTCCCGTCAGCGCCAGATCTCCGGCATCCGGTGCGCGCAGAATGCGGATGGGGCGACCCGGCGTATCATCGATCAGCCCCATGAGCCTGAAGGCATGCAGCCAGTGTCCCATCGTGCGGTAACCCCATTTGCGCTCGAAGAGCTCCGCATTGCGCACAACCGTTTCCAGATGGTGCACGGGCGGCATGTGGTGGGCGTGATGCTGGTGGTAGACCCGCGCGCCATTGACCCAGGCGAGCTGTCCTCCACCCAGGGTATAACCTTTCGCGTAATCCGTGTCCTCGCCGCCATAGCCGGTAAAGGCTTCATCGAACCCACCGGAAAGATCGAAACGCTCATGTCGTATCGCGAAATTCAACGACCAGAAGCAGCGATAATCAGGGCAGGGCTCGACCCCATGCGCAGGTGGTCCGCGTCGATCGGAATGCCGCTCGCAGACCTGCTCGAATGCTTCGTAGCTCCATCCCGGAGAGGCGGTGTTCGCAGGGAGATACTGCACCTCTCCCATCAACAGCGCATCGTGCGTGTGCAAGGCGTCACGATATTCGCGCAGACACTCTGGTGCCGGGATACAATCGATATCCAGAAAGACCAGAAGCTCACCACATGCGACTTGCGCAGCCTTGTTGCGCGCCTCGGCCAAGCGTAACCGATCCGTCTTGATACGGATCTGCCGTACCGGAAAGGGCATTTCCGGGAGGGCCTCATACAGGTTGTCCTGCATGACGGCGATGATCATTTCATCGGGCAGAACAGTCTGGCGTGACAGGCCGAGCATCATATTGGCCAGATGGGCGGCGCGCCCTTTCGCGAGGGTCAGCACTGAAATTGTGGTCATGGCAGCAATATCTCCCGGGTGATGTCGGTGTGATCATTCCAGAAACGCGCAATCAGCCCCTCGATCCAGAGCGCTGTGCGTTCGGCGGGGCGATCGTCGATGGCGGCGCGTTGCAGGTCTGGGGCGTGGCGCGCGTAGGCTTCGGCCAGAGCCTGTGTCCATGCCATGCCCGAGGCGGGCAGATGGGGGCGTGTGACGGCCATCTGGGCGGCTTCCAAACATTCCGCCTTACGGTGCTGCTCATCGAAATAGCGCCATTCCGGTATGGCGAGCCAGGGCTTGCCCGCCGCCAGAATCTGCTGGCAGGTCGTGTTACCCGTGCTGGCGATGATGCAGTCGGCCGCCGCCACGTAATCGGCGGCATTGCCGACCCAGCCGTGATGCTGGAGGTTACCCGGCTCGGTGGCATGCCAGTCGCGCTGCATGGCTCCGATGGTGAGCCATAGCGCCTCTGGTCGATGACGTGCGCCCACCGTGATAGGAGCCTCGCTCATGCCGGTGCCTCCCCCCCCAGACATCACGAGGATGACCTCGCGTTTGTCATCGATACCGAGGCGACGGCGTGCGATTTCCTTCTCAGGCAGGATATCCGCCTTGCCGAGCCCCCCTGCAAAGAAGATGCGGCGGCGCAGTTGGGCATCCCATTCGGGTTGAGCCAGCCGCTCGGAAAAAGGTGCCAGAAGGCCAATGGCGCCGTCATAGGCAGCCTGATGGCCCTCATCGCTGCGATCACCGTGCTGGAGCACCTTGATGTGGGGAACGCTGCAGAGGCGGCTGAGCTGAGCGATCTCGGCTGAGACATCGCAAATCATGAGCGCGGGATCGGCCTCAGCAAACCATGACACGATCTCACCCATGGCCTTGCGTATGCCCGGCCAGCCGAGGGGCGCGCAATGGAGGGTGCGCGGCGTGGGTATGTCAGCCAAAGCCGGGTTTTCCTGGCCTGTCGCTTCGAAAAGCGACGGGATGCGGGTCAGGGAAACATGCGCCGGCAATTCGCCGAAGAGGTCATCACGCGCGCAGAACAGCCTTACAGGGCGGGTTGTAGGCAGGGCATTGACGACGGCCATGCAGCGCTCGGCATGACCACGCCCCTGATGATGAACGAAATAGCCGACAGGTCTGTTCACGGGCGGCCTCCAGGTGTTCCCGCGATATCGGCGAGGGCAAAGGGAAGGGGGGCAATGTCAGGCAGAAGATCGACACGCCCGGAGGGAAGAGCTGCATTGCGCGACGGATATGCGCCCTCCGTACGGCTCATGAGATCGCGATAGAAATCGATCGACCCGCGCGCGAACCCTTCCCATCCGAGACGGGTCTCGGCCTGGCGCGCGTTCTGCGCCAGGCTGGACCAAATGGCAGGCCCGTCGATAATGCGGTGCAGGGCACCTGCCAGCGCAGCTTCCGATTCAGGGGAGATCAGGATACCATGCCCCAGACTGCCAATGATATCGACGGGGCCGCCCTGATTGGTGGCTATGACCGGCAGGCCGACACAGGCCGCCTCCAGCAGAGTCAGGCCGAAGGGCTCGTGACGTGCAGGATTAACGAAAACACCGTGGCTGCGGGCGGCGAGGCGATAAAGTCCCGCGACATCATCCGCTTCATGACGTCGAGGAAGCGCGAAACGATCCGCCAGGCCATATTCGGATCTGATCTCCCGCAGCGTGTCGATCACACGCGCTTCTTCCGAGCCCGCGATCAAGCCGCATTGCTGTCCGGCCAGGATCACCAGATTGGCTTTTCTCTGCAACTCCCGGTCTTGCGCATAGGTCCGGGCGAGAAAGGCGAGATTCTTCTTCTCAACCGGTCGGGCGATGGCAAGAATAAGCGGCCGCTCCGGAGCCTGAAGATGACCCTCTATAAATTTCATCCCGTGATCGGCGGTGCCGGAAGACTGTCTTGGAACCCCCGGTGCGATCACGCGAAGCTTAGCGCGACTTGCAGCAACGCCGTAGCGCGGGATCTGCCGGTTCGCTTCGTCACGCGTTGATACGATGATCCCGTCTGCTCGACGCATCGCCTCTTCTTCCCGAACGATGCGTGCCTTCAGGGCCGGGCATTCGGCAGCACCACTCAAAAGCTTGTCCATGCCAAGCGCATGAGGCGTGTAGAGCAGGGGAATGCTCTGGGCGCGCGCCAGAGCGAGGCCCGGTACGGCAGCGTCGGCAAAATGGGCATGAACAATATCGATGCGTCGATCCGCCCGGGTGGCGTGGTCCAGCAAGGCTTGGGTCAGGACGGGCAGTTCTGACAGCAGCCCGTCTTTTTCCAGATAGGGGGCGTTTGCAGGACCGATGCGCAGGATCGACACGTTCTCGGCGACGCGCTCTATTTCCGTGTCATGGATGAGTCCGAGACATTCATCTCGAAATCGTCTCGTTACGATAGTGACGTGGTCGACTTCCGGGCAGCGCGCCTGTGCTTTTGCGGCTTCCAGCACGTAGGCGATATGCCCGCCTGTATCAGGGGTAAGACCATAGGTGACGGGGGGAGCGCGGAGGCAACCGCCAAGCGCAATATGGAGTATATGCACGCGTCACCTCACCTGTGGGGCGGTGTAACGTCTTCGCGAGAGATCGGGTTGCGGCGTGCAACGCACAGGAAAGGATTACGGGCAATATTGATGCCCAATGATGCCGGAAAAACCCAAAGGGAGAATATGATCGCCCCGGATATGCGAAGCTGGGGAACTTCGGGAGAATTGCTTTTTCCTGCTTCGGTCAGGCGTGAGTTCCTTACCCCGCCTGACCCCAACCGGATTCAGTCCTGCCTGACCAGGACATCGAGGGGAACACGCCCATCCAGATAGGCGAGGGGCAAATCCCCCCCCTGATGGGTCACGCCCTCATGGAGCAGGCTTTTCCAGGCGCCCCGCGCCGGAATATGGGTTTTCGCCCATCCCTCATGGCGGGTGGAAAGCGAGGGCGCCGGTGAGAGCGCCATGGTCAGGCGGGGCGCTATTACCAGGCAAGCGCCCTCGGGGCTCTCGCGCTCGAAGGCGATAATATGGTCGGACAGGGGACCTGTCGGGGCCAGGGAAAGGTAACGACCGGTCTCGAACAGATTGGGGTTGCGCAGGCGCAGATCGAGTACGGTCTCGATCAGAGCCTGCTTTACACGACCCGTTTTCCAGTCTGTGGCGCTGGCCGCGAAAGAGACGCCCTTCTGGTTCATGGCCTGATGACGCAAGTAATCGACAGGGCGTCTGTTATCCGGATCGACAAGACTGAAATCCCAGCATTCGCGCCCCTGATAAAGGTCGGGAACACCGGGGCTGGTCATACGCAGCACTGTCTGGGACAGGCTGTTGAGCGCTGCAGATGGGCCGATATGAGCGAGGAGCCTGGTGATCTGCGCACGGAAATCACCCGTGATGCAAAGCTTCGCGAAGGTCAGGCAGGCTTCTTCATACGCCTCTTCCGGGTGGCTCCAGCTTGTCCGCTCACCTGCTTCGCGCAGCGCCTTTGTCAGATAGGCGCTGACGCGCTCCGGGTAGGATTCCTGTTCTTCCTCAGCCAGAGGCCAGGAGGAGATCAGTGTCTGCAGGATGAAATACGCATCGGCGGGAACAGGAGAGAGCCCGTGGGAGGTTTTTTCAAGGAGATCCTGTGTCTGTTCCAGCCAGGAGGCGGCGATATCTGGCCACTTGGCTTCCGGCTCACTCAGCACCATCAATCGCGTGCGTCCGTCTTCTCCACGCTTGTGATCATGGGTCGCTGTGGTGAGCAGCGCAAGAGGATGGTTCGCCTGTCGCTCACGGTTGGTCATATGGAAGGCGAGCGGTGAGGCGGCGAACCGATCGGGATTACATCCCACATCATTGCGCGAGAGCAGGCGGGCGTAACGATAAAAAGCCGTGTCTTCTCCAGCCTTTGCCGTGAGAGGCGCTGTCAGATGCTCGAAGCGCTCGAGGATATCCTGCCGCTCCGTTGTGTCGATACGCGCATCGGCCAAAAACTGGCAAAGCTGGTCGAGTAGCGCATGCTGGTACGAAGGAAGGAGATGCTGCGCAGCGAGACGTGCCCGGTCGATAGCGCGGAAATCCGCTCCGGAATCGCCTCCGTCAGCGAAGTAGCTGCGATAGACGGGAAAGACGATCAGAAGGGCACGCAGGACGGTCTCAAGGGCGTGGGGCGTGATATCGCGCTCTTGCTCAAACTGTTTCTGCAGAAGACTGACAAGCGTATCGAAATCCGCAACGAACGAGGTATCCAGTTTTTCGATGCGTGCAAGATGCTCGACATCCTCGAAATCAGCCATGCCCAGTTCAGACCAGAGCGCCGTCAGAGGGGCCTCGCCGGCAGGATGATGGAGCAGCAGATCCACCTGCTCAAGGAAGTCATAGCCCGTCGTGCCTGTTACAGGCCATTCGAGCGGCAGAATCTCGTTGTGCTGCAGTATCTTCTCGATGAAGAACGGGGCCTGATCCTGTAGCCCTTCCGGACGCTCGCGCCGCAGCCCGTCGAGCTTGGCACGCAAACGGGAACAATATTCCGCCGGGCGCGCGAGACCATCCACGTGATCGACGCGAAGCCCGTCGATGAGGCCCTCACGATACAGTTCGAATACGAGCTTGTGGGCGTCCTCAAAGACCTCCCGACGGTCCATGCGCAACGCCACGAGCGAGGTGACATCGAAGAATCGGCGCCAGTTGATCAGATCACCCGCAGCGCGCCACCAGGCGAGGCGGTAATGCTGGGCATCGAGCAGCGTACGCAATCTTGCGCGGCCCTTTTTCGTGTGATGGTCAACCAGTTCGTTGAGGCGCCCCAGAAGAGCCTTGCCGTCATCGGATTTCTGGAAGCTTGCGTCCGCTTTTCTTGCGGCAGGGAGCCCGGCCTCCCCCATTATTTCGGTTGCACTTTCGGGCGACAGAGGAAAACGATGATCGCCATATAGAAGGTCGAGCGTTCCACCGCCTTGGGCATAACCAAGCGTAAGCCCCCCGGCATGGATGATATCAACCAGCGGGTCGCCCAGAAACGGGAGAAGGACCTTGTGATGCAGACTCGGGTCTGGGGGTGTCCAGTCAATATCGAAGTGCTGTGCATAGGCGCTGCGCCGTCCCAGACGCAGGACATCCATCCACCAGCCATTATCCGGCCCGACGCCCATATGGTTGGGTACAATATCCAGCAAAAGCCCCATACCTTCCTGGCGCAGGCGCGCGACCAGCCGCTTCAAACCGTCAATCCCGCCGCGGTCAGGATCGATGCGATGGCAGTCGATCGTGTCATAGCCATGCATCGACCCGGGTGTGGAAGCCAGAAGTGGCGAAGCATAGAGATGGCTGATACCGAGTTTGCGGAAATAGGGGATGAGTGGAATGGCGTGATCGAAAGTGAACTCGCGATGAAACTGCAGGCGCAGCGTGGCAGTCAGGGGAAGGCTTTTCATGATCATGACTCCAGACCGGCGACAAGGCTGCCAGGTGGGACTGTGTCTACTGCCCGTCTGGTGGCAGAGCTATAGAGAAGCTGGTCCGGTTCATTGATCCTGCAGGTTTCGTGATCGGACAGGTTGAGCGCTATCGAGAGAATGGAGCCATCATCGAGCTTCCAGCGCGCGAGTACCGATTTATCGCCGATTACCGTTGCGCCCAGACTATGGACATCGGCAAGCCGGGGCACGAGGTGGCGCTTGCGCAGGCCCAGAAGTATGTGGGTCCGGTCGAGCCAGATACGCCCATCCAGCGTCGCCCGTTCCTCCCGGTCAGGGCGAGACCGATCGAAGGTTGAGAGCGCATTTGGATCCGGGATGCTTTTGCGCTTTTCCGGGTCTTGGAACGACGAAAATTTGGCGAATTCCTTGCGTCGTCCTTCACGGACAGCATCGGCCAGATCCCCCTGGAAGTCGCAGAAGAACAGGAATGGCGTACGGCATCCCCATTCCTCTCCCATGAAGAGCATGGGCACCATCGGGCTCAGGAGCAAAAGCGCATAAGCCGCATGGACGGCGTCGGGTGAGGCGAGTGAAATGAGGCGCTCCCCGAGCGCCCGGTTACCGGTCTGATCGTGGTTCTGCAGAAACAGGATGAATTTGGAGGCAGGAAGGTCGCCGCTCGGCATGCCACGCGTCTTGCCCGAATAAGGGTTCATCTCGCCCTGATAGGCAAAGCCCTCCTGCAGGACGCGAGCAAGGATTCCAGTCGGGTTATCAGCGAACATCTCATAATAGCCCTCCTCTTCTCCTGTCAGCATGACGTGCAGAACGTTATGGCCGTCATCATTCCACTGGGCCGTGAACCCATCGCGCAACAAACCGGCATCGTTGTTCTCGTTTTCCAGAATGAGATGGACCTGGCGGCCGGGCTCGACCACCTCCCGTACCTTGTCGCGCAGCTTGCCGAACCACGCGTGGTCGGTAATCGCCGAGGCCGCGTCGATGCGGACACCGTCGAAGCGGAACTCCATCAACCAGTACAGGACGTTATCGATAAAGAAGGTCGCGACCTCCGGCTTGGCGAAGGCAATTCCTGTGCCCCAGCTTGAATTGTTCTCGTGATCGAAAAACGCTTCGGCATATTCGTGCAGGAAATTCCCGTCAGGGCCGAAATGGTTGTAGACCACGTCGAGAATGACCATGAGCCCCTTTTCATGGGCTGAATCGATCAAGTGCTTGAGTGAGTCGGGCTCGCCATAGGCCGCCGTAGGGGCATAGGGCAGGACGCCATCATATCCCCAGTTTCGTGTGCCGCCAAAGCTGTTGACGGGCATGATCTCGATAGCAGTGATACCGAGCGCCTTAAGCTCATCCAGTCGGTCGCGGATACCGTCAAATCCGCCCATCAGGCCTGCATGGAGTTCATAAATGACGGCTTCCTGCCAGGGGCGTCCCGCCCAGCGCGTGCTGCGCCAGACATAGCCGCTCGGATCGGTCACGACGCTCGGGCCGTGAACGCCTTCTGGCTGAAACCGGCTTGCCGGGTCGGGAACGGCGAGGTCCCCGCGGATCCTGTAGCGATACCGTGCACCAGCAGGGCAGGAGGCTATGAGGCTGAAAACGCCCTCGGCATCGCGATCCATGGGCTGGGGAGCATCATTCTCGATTTCGAGCGACACGCTCTCGCAGGAAGGAGCCCAGAGCGAGAAACGCGTGGTTCCGTCACTCTGGGGGGTGGCACCGAATTGGGTCTCGTAAAGATATCCTTGCGGCATCGGTGCCTCCTGAAAAGGGAAGTTCAGCCCCGTCTGGGCATGAGATACATGACGGCGAGGGGTGGAAGCGTCAGAACGAGAGAATGTTCCATCCCATGCGCAGATTCTCGCGATGCCGTGATTGGCCCCTCATGAACGATGCCTGAACCACCAAAGAGATCCTGATCGGTATTGAGCCTCTCAACCCAGTCTCCACCCATCGGAACGCCGATGCGATAATCATGATGCACCACCGGCGTCATGTTGCAGACAACAAGGACAGGATCGGCATCAGGGGCCTGGCGCAGCCAGGCAAACACGGTGTTCTCGGTGTCGTCAGCGATGACCCAGCGAAAGCCGTCATGCTGAAAATCACGCGACGAGAGAGCGCGCTCGCTTTGATACAGGCCATTGAGCGCCCGCATCGTCTCGAAGACGCCGCGTCCGAGCTTGTCGTTCATCCGGTGCCAGGCAAGCTCGCGGTCATTGTGCCACTCTTCCCATTGGGCAAATTCGCCCCCCATGAAGAGGAGTTTCTTGCCGGGATAGGCCCACATGAGTGCGTAATAGGCGCGCAGATTGGCGTGTCTGCGCCAGTCATCGCCCGGCATGCGCGACAGGAGTGAGCCTTTGCCGTGCACCACCTCGTCATGCGAAAGGGGCAGGATGAAATGCTCGGTATACGCATAGATCATCCCGAAGGTGACGTCGGAACCGTGATACCGGCGCCAGAGTGGGTCCTGCTGCATATAGCGTAGCGTGTCATGCATCCAGCCCATGTTCCACTTGTAGCGAAAGCCCAGCCCGCCAATCTCGGGCGGTGCCGTGACGCCTGGCCATGCAGTGGATTCCTCGGCGATGAGCATCGCATCATGACAGTAATCCCGCACAATCCCTGACAACTCACGCATGAAGTTGACGGCCTCGAGATTTTCACGCCCCCCATAGATGTTCGGGCACCACTCCCCATCCTTGCGGCTGTAATCGCGGTAGAGCATCGAAGCAACGGCATCCACGCGCAGTCCGTCCACGTGGAAATTGCGCAGCCAGTAGAGTGCGCTTCCAGTCAGGAAATTGCGTATTTCTGTCCTGCCGAAATTATAGATCAGGGTGTGCCAGTCCTGATGATAGCCTTCCTTCGGATCGGAATGCTCATAGAGATGTGTCCCGTCGAACAGGGCGAGCCCATGCGCATCCGTTGGAAAATGCGCCGGTACCCAATCGATGATGACCCCGATAGCGGCCTGATGGCATCGATCGACAAAGCGGGCGAATTCCGCAGGGGTACCGTGACGCGATGTCGGCGCGTACATGCTGAGGGGTTGATACCCCCAGGACCCGGAAAACGGATATTCGGTGATCGGCATGAGCTCAATGTGGGTGAAGCCCAGATCCTTGATATAGGGAATCAGCCGATCGCCCAGATCGTTCCAGCTGATGTAGCCGGTCGGGGAATTGATCCGCTGCCACGAAGGCACATGCAATTCATAGATCGAGATCGGCGCTTCAAGCCCCTGACGGCTGGCGCGTTTGGCCATCCAGTCTTGATCTTCCCAGTGATGCTCCAGCGGGGGTGCAACGATGGACGCGGTTGCAGGCGGTAACTCGGCGTAGCGCGCATAAGGATCGGCCTTGGCAGGCAGAACGGTGCCGCTCTGCGCCATGATCTCGAATTTGTAGCGCTCGCCCGAGCCGATTCCGGGTACGAAAAGCTCCCAGATACCCGCGCTGTGGCGCAGGCGCATCGGATGACGGCGGCCATCCCAGATGTTGAAATCTCCGATGACGGAAACCCGCAGGGCGTTGGGTGCCCAGACGCTGAAGCGCACACCTGCGACACCGTCGACTTCCGCAATATGCGCGCCCATGATCTGGTCGATATCGCGGTGATTACCCTCGGAAAACAGGTAGAGATCCAGATCGCCGATCAGCGTACCGAAGCTGTAAGGATCATGGGTTTCCTGCCACCCATCAGCCCAGAGAATGCGCAGGCTATAGCGCGGGGCCTGAAGGCTGATCGTTGCCGCATAGATGCCGCGCTCGTCGATGCGCTCCATCTTCTTTTCGAGCGGTGGCTTGCCCTTTCGCTCGGCGACAAGGCGCACCTCGACCGCGTCAGGATAGAAAACGCGGACGATATTGCCCCGGCCTTCCCGGTGGCGGCCCAGATAGGAGAAAGGGTCGTGGCAGCGCCCCTCGACGATCGCGTCGATCAAGCCCTGCTCCTGAGGCTTGGGGGATTTCTCAGTCACCTGTGTCAGTGTGGTGTCGGTCATGGAATGGAGCGTCTCGCCTCGAAAAAGTCTACGTCAGAAAACGGAGCGTCAGGCATTGGTGCCGAAGCGGGGCAGGTCCGTCCGGCCAAGCCCTGGGTTGCGGGGACGGCTTTGCGGCATTCTGGCCGTACGGGTGAACGAGGTATTCGGGCTCAGAGGCATGCCCATGTCGCTCAGGCGCGGGGCGATATCGCTGTCCCCTACGATGCGTACGGGCGCGCGGCCCGTCATCTCGAGCAGCAGCCGGGCGTAATGCGCGGCTTTGCCATGCCAGGATACGTCATGCAGAGACCCGTTTCGCTGCAGGCGTGCCCAGACAGATTTCTGTCTGAACAGCTTCTTGCCGTGCTTGATGGCGCGATACAGTGCATCTGCCTGCGTCGGGGAGAACAGGATGCCATTGGCCACGCCCTCCTCGATGGCTGCGGCATTTGCATCGACAATCGTGTCAGTCAGACCGCCCACGCGGGCGGCGATCGGCACGGACCCATAGCGCAGAGCATGAAGCTGGGTCAGGCCACAAGGCTCGAAGCGCGACGGAATAAGTGAGGCGTCCACCGCGGAATGCAGGCGGTGACCCAGTGTCTCATCATAGCGAAGATGACAGACAAGATTTCGAGGATAGGCAAGTTGCAGGGCGCGGAAGGACTGCATGATGTCGGCATCGCCCACGCCAACAACGGCGAGCTGGATATTGGCCTGGAAAAGGCGTGGGGCGATCTCGGCAAGGATATCGACGCCCTTCTGGCGGGTCAGACGGCTGACAATCCCGAGAAGCATGGCATTGGGGTCCTGGGGTAGGCCGAACTCTGCCTGAAAGACGCGTTTGTTGGCGCGACGACCGGCGATATCACCAATGGCATAAGGGAAGATCACGGCGGGGTCGGTCAGCGAATTCCAGTCATGCAGATCGATGCCGTTCAAGATGCCATGCAGGGCGCCGGCTCGGGCGCTCAGCAGGCCCTCAAGCCCCATGCCGTTCTCTGCGGTCTGAATCTCTTCGGCATAGGTGGGTGACACGGTGATCAGGCGATCGGCGATCTGCAGCGCCGCTTTCATGTACCCGACCTTGCCATAGAACTCGACACCGTCGACGGCGAAAGCCCGCTCGGGCAGGCCGATGCGCGGCAGAAGTTCGCGCGGGAAAAGCCCCTGGAACGCCATGTTGTGAATCACATGAGCCACGGGCGGCGCGGGCAGCTCGTCATAGCGCAGATAGGCAGGAACGAGCCCGGCCTGCCAGTCATGGGTCATGACGGCATCAGGGCGCCAGTTGGGCAGGCAGCCCTGAGCAATGCAGGCTGCTACGCGCGAGAGCACGGCAAAACGGATGTCATTGTCCGGCCAGTCGCGGCCGTCCGGGCCGAGATAGGGGCCGCCGGGCCGATCGAAAAGCTCCGGCACATCGACAGCATAAAGATGATGGCCATGCGCCGTCCCCTCCCATACCGTGGCGCGATACCCCAGCATGTCATGAAACACATAGGCCTCGGTCTTCTGGACCAGGGCGCTCATCACCGAGCGATAGCCGGGCAGAATCGTTCGGGTCCGTACGCCATGATGACGCAACGCGACGGGCAGCGAGGCTGCCACGTCCCCGAGTCCTCCGGTCTTCACGAAGGGGAACATCTCTGCCGAAACGGAAAGGAGCTGCAGATCTGTCGGAATCGCAACGATCTGGTCTGTCGGCATGGCGAGCCTCATCTTTAGGCATTTGCGGAAGAATTCGCAGGAAAAACGTATGTTAATACTTGTGGAACGCGGGGAAGCTAAAATCGTTATCCGCTCGCGTTTATGTTATCAACTCTAATCCATCCCGGAGCGTTAGGCCTCACGTTGTCCCGGCTCGATCTGTGAAAAGCCTGGCGCAACGGGTCAGGATGGAAAGAAAATCATGAGTGATTCCTTTGCAAAACGCCTGAAGGAAGGGAGCCCCGCCGAACGCGGTGCCGTTTATGACGGCAAGGGCGTGAACTTCGCCGTGTTCTCGGCCAATGCCGAGACGGTGGATGTCTGTCTGTTCGACCAGAATGGCGAGCGCGAGACGGACCGGATCAGGCTCCCGGAATATACGGATCAGGTTTTTCACGGCTGGATCCCGGATCTGCGTCCCGGCCAGCTTTACGGGCTGCGCGTCCATGGACCTTACGAGCCTGATGAAGGACATCGCTTCAATCCCAACAAGCTGCTTCTCGATCCCTATGCTCGCGAGCATTTCGGAGAGATCGAATGGAATCCGGCCCTGTTCGGTTACCAGCTCGGCCATGCCGACAAGGATCTGAGCTTCGATGAGCGCGACAGTGCACGGTACATCCCCAAATGCGTGATCACTGATCCGGCGGCCCAGCATCTGCGCCCGCTCGGAACGCGTTGGTCCGACACGGTGGTGTATGAGACCCATGTCCGAGGCTACACGCTCAACCATCCGCGTGTTCCGCGTCGCCTGCGCGGGACCTATGCCGGTCTGGCCAATCGCCATGTGATCGAGCATCTGAAATCGGTCGGGGTCACGGCCATCGAGTTGCTGCCAATTCAGAGCTTCGTAGCGGACGAATATCTGGTCGATAAGGGGCTTACGAACTACTGGGGTTACAACACCATCGGCTTCTTTGCGCCTGACACCCGCTATGCCGCCGATCAGGACGATGCGATCTCGGAGGTCCGACGCATGATCGCGGCCTATCATGAGGCCGGGATCGAAGTGATCATGGACGTTGTCTATAATCACACGGCAGAAGGCAACGAACTCGGCCCGACCCTGTCATTTAAGGGGTTGGACAACGCATCCTATTATCGCCTGATGCCGGACAACAAGAGATTCTACATAAACGATACGGGAACAGGTAATACCTTCAATCTCACCAAGCTTGCTCCAATACAGTTCGTTGTCGATAGTTTGCGTTATTGGGCAAATGAGATCGGCGTTGACGGATTCCGCTTCGATCTCGGAACAATTCTGGCCCGTGAACTTGATGGCTTCGACAGCGAGTCCGGGTTCCTGCGCATCTGCCGTCAGGATCCAACGCTGACCCATCTGAAGATGATCGCCGAGCCCTGGGATGTCGGTCCGGGCGGGTATCAGGTAGGGCATTTCCCACCGGGCTGGGCAGAATGGAATGACAAGTTCCGCGATACAGTGCGTGATTTCTGGCGCGGCGAGGCCAAGGCCGATGTTTTGGCACCGCGTCTGCTCGGCAGTCCGGACATGTTCAACCATTCCGGTCGTCAGGCCTGGGCAAGCGTGAACTTCATCACGGCCCATGACGGATTCACCCTGCTCGATTGTGTGTCCTATAATGAGAAACACAATGAGGCGAATGGCGAAGACGGCAAGGATGGGACCTCGGATAACCGCTCCTATAATTATGGCGCGGAAGGGCCCACTGAAGACGCCGAGATCAATGCCATACGCTGGCGGCAGTGCCGTAACATGCTGGCGACCCTGATCTTTTCCCAAGGCACACCCATGATCCTTGCGGGGGATGAGTTCGGGCGCACGCAAGGGGGCAACAACAACGCCTATTGTCAGAATAACGACATCTCCTGGGTCAATTGGAGCATTTCCGAGGAGGGCGCGCGCCTTTCCAAATTTACCTCACGCCTGCTCGAATTGCGTCGTCGCTTTCCCATTCTGCGTCGTTCACGCTTCCTGACCGAGGCGTATAACCCCGATCTCGATGTGAAGGAGCTTACCTGGGTCAGCGCATCGGGAAGCGAGATGCACCAGGATGAGTGGTCTTTGGCGCAATGTTTCGGGCTGATGCTCGATGGCCGTGCGCAGATGAGTGGCATCATGCGGCGCGGTGGTGATGCAACGCTTCTGATCATCCTTAATAGCTGGCATGATGTCGTCGAGTTCGCCCTCCCAAAGGCGGAAGGCGAGGACTGGAAGCTCCTGCTCGATACGAACCGCCCGGATGATGGTGCCGCTCTGGAGGATGAGCATTTTGCCCAGGAGCAGATCTATACGGTCACGGGTCGATCCGTGCTCTTGTTCGAGCTGATCACGAAGCCCGAGGGCGACTGAACCTGACGAAGGCAGGCGGTGCCCCGATAGTCGCCTGCCTCTTCATCAGACGGGCATGTCCCGGTTATTGGCGATGGCCTCCATCGAGAGATAGGAGGTCACCGTATCCAGTTCGACCTTGCTGATCAGGGTCTGGTAGATGCCATCAAAGGCATTCATGTCCTTGGCCACAATCTTGAGCATGTAATCGTAATCCCCGGCCAGGCGGTGGAAATCGACGATATGGGGGATGGAGAGCACGGCCTCCCGAAACTGGCTGAGCCAGTCACGGGAATGGAAGCGCGTACGCACCATCACGAATACCGTGACCCCGAGCCCGACAGCCTCTTGCGAGAGGCGTATCGTCTCGCCCTCGATCACCCCGGCCGCGCGCAGGGCATGGAGCCGACGCCAGCAGGCATTTTGCGAAAGCCCGACCTTCTCGGCCAGATCACGTTGCGAGAGCGCGGCATTCTGTTGGAGGGCGCGCAGGAGTGCCTTATCAATATGATCCATGAAAACCACAAAAACAGATCATTTGATAGAAAGATAGCACTAATCGCGGTGTAGATAGGGGAGGTTTTCCCGGTTTGATCGCTCTATCGTGGCTTATCCCCTTCAGGAGCTGCCCCGATGTTCGACCCCGATACCTGTCTCAACGAATTTGCCCGCTCGCTCGGTGGCGCCGGCGGTATCGAGGCGCTGCGCAAAGGGGTGATTGGTGAGGGTGTGGCGGTCCCGGGACCCTTTGGTGATCATCCACTGGTCTATGCCGATTATGTGGCGTCCGGGCGCGCTCTGCTCCAGGTCGAGAACTTCATGCTGACCCAGGTGCTGCCATATTACGCCAACAGCCACACCCAGGCATCCTATTGCGGGCGTATGATGACGCGCCTGCGCGCCTCGGCCCGCGCCCAGATCGCCCGGCTGTGCAAGGCTCCCGCAGGATATAGCGTTGTCTTCACCGGATCGGGCGCTACGGCGGGGATCAATCGTCTCGTCAGCCTTATGGGCGTCGCCCAGAGCGTGGCGGAGGGACGCACCCCGCTCGTGATCATCGGCCCTTACGAGCATCATTCCAATATTCTGCCCTGGCGCGAAAGCGGCGCCGAGATCATCGAGATTGCGGAAGGTCCGTTGGGCGGCCCCGATCTGGCGATGCTGGAAACCGTGCTTTCCGAGGCAGGTGCAGACAGGCTGGTCGTCGGGGCTTTTTCAGCCGCCTCGAATGTCACGGGAATCCTCACTGATGTGGATGCGGTCACGCGCCTTCTGAATGCCCACGGCGCGCGCTCGGTGTGGGACTATGCCGGGGGTGGCCCGTATCTGGCGATCGATATGGCAGCGGGCACACCTGCCCAGAAGGATGCGGTCGTGATCTCGTCCCACAAGTTCATCGGCGGGCCTGGTGCTTCTGGGGTTATGATCGTGCGTGATGAGGCCGTGGCGATCGCGCGACCCAGCCTGCCAGGCGGTGGTACGGTCCGCTTCGTCTCGCCCTGGGGGCATGATTACTCCGACCGCGTGAGCGACCGTGAGGAGGCGGGGACGCCCAATGTCGTGGGCGATATCCGTGCCGCCCTCTCGTTCCTCGTGAAGGAGGCGATCGGGCAGGATGTCATGGATGCACGTCATGCGGCTCTGCGCGAGCGCGCCTATGGGGCCTGGAGCAACGTGCCGGAAATCGACCTGATCGGCGCATCCCCCGCGATACCCGCTCTCCCCATTTTCTCCATGCGTATCAAGGATTCCCAGCGCGGCGGGCACATCCACCAGCAGCTTTTCACCAGGCTTTTGTCGGACTGCTACGGCATCCAGGCGCGTGGCGGCTGTGCTTGCGCCGGACCTTATGCCCACCGATTGCTTTCCATCGACGCCCCGGCTTCGGATATTTTGCGGCGCGCAATCCTCTCCGGGCATGAAATCGACAAGCCGGGCTGGACCCGGCTTAATTTCAGCGTGTTGATGAGTGATGAGAAGGTTGATCGCGTGATCGATGCGGTCGCCACTCTGGCACGTCAGCCCTACCCGATGGCGGATTTCTATCGCTGCGATGAGCAGACGGCGCGCTTCGAGGCGCTTTCCGCCTGAGCCCTTGTGCCAAAGGGAGGGCGCAGGCCTGCAGGCTAGGCTTTAGCCTCAGGCGTCTTCTTCGGTCTCGTTCTGCGCGATCTGAAAGGCGCCGGCATTGAGCTTGGATGCGGCGAGATGTCCAAGCGATACGGCGCCAACGCAGAGCACGGCTGAAAGCAGGATATTGGCCAGTGCACGTCCTAGCGCGTCGGCGCGCAGCAGGTCCAGGGTCTGAAGGCTGAAGGACGAGAAAGTCGTATAGCCGCCACAGATACCAACCATCACGAACAGGCGCATGTTTTCCGAAACCGGAAAGCGGCCATGGGCGAGCGTCAGCGTGCCGTAAAAGCCGATCACGAAGGACCCTAGCGTGTTGATGGCGAGGATCGTCCCCCAGGGCATGGCGCGGCTATAAGGGGCTGTCGCAACCGACATCAGGTAGCGGCCAAGCGTGCCGATAGCGCCGCCGAGCATGACGAGTAGACAGGTGGTGAAAGACATCGGGTCAGGATACTCCGGTCAGGCGTGTCTGTAGGGCCTTACCACAGGCCGTAGGCTCTGTTCAGGCCTGCAACAGGCTCAAAGTGCGGTCTGACGCGGCATCACTTTCTTCAGGCGGTAGAGTCCCAGCGTCTCGATGCTTGCTCCGGTCCCCGTCGCCTCCAGCTTCAGGAAAGTCAGAGGATTGGCCGGAAAGAGAAGGGCGGTCCCGACAGAGAGGCCGCCATTGGCGAAAACCTCGAGCGTACAGGCATCGAGTACGAGCCTGATATCGAAATGCCGGTCGTCGGGATTGAGAGGGGTCGAGAACTGTCCGGTGAAGAAAGGCTGCTTGAAGCCATTCAGATCAGCCCGGTCAATCCAGAGTTGACCGCTGAAGGCATCGAAGCCGATGGTCAGGCTCTCTCCCATGTCATTGCCGAATACGATCACGAAGCGCCCGGTGCGTCCTTTGTCACCCAGGGGGAGATTGGGGGGCATCTGATCGACCGTCGCGCTCAGGGTCAACTCGAGCGCGGCACCCAGCGGCAGTTGGACAGACGCGCTCGCCCCGGCGGCCAGTCTCCTGCAGGTAAAGGAAACCGGGGCCTCGCGCAGGGTTTCGAGCCCGCGCGGCGCTTGGGCAAGGCGCAGCCACCCTGAGGAGTCATGTCGGAGCGTCATGAGGCGCGGCAGGGTCATGCAGCCGCGCCAGCTCTGTGTCGGGAGTTCCTGACAATATTGCCAATTGCCCAGCCAGGCGATGGAGACAGCCTGAGTGCCCGGCATGTTCTCATAGACCTGCAGGGCATAGGCGTCCTTTGCAAAATCGGTCAGGCCAATTACTGTATCGTCCGGGGTGAAATGGCTGCCATCGAAGCTGCCCACGAAATATTGGGTGATGCTGCCGCCGGTTGGACCGCCCGGATTGACCGAGATGAACAGCACCCAGCGCGACCCACCACCCTCGACCGGGATCTCGATTAGGTTCGGGCATTCGTAATCGACCCCGAACAGACCCGATGGGCCGAAATCGCTCAGATGCACCCAGTGCTGCAAGTCGATCGAGGCGTAGAACGCGATCTGGTGCAGCCGTGCCTTGGCTACCACCATGACCCATTGCCCCGTGGGGATATGGAAGAAAACCTTGGGGTCACGAAAGGAATTGCTCCCGATATCCAGCACCGGGTTATGCGGAATATCCCTGAAGCTCTGGCCGTCATCCTCACTGATGGCGAGAAACTGCGTCTGTTTTTTCGGGGTCGCTCGCGTATAGAGCGCGACGAGTCCGCTCTTGCCCTCGGGGAACAGGCCCGAACTGTTGCGCACATCCAGTACGGCGCATCCCGTGAACGCCTCTCCGTCCTTCGTCTCGTTCAGCGCGATTGGCTGATCCTGCCACACGAGCAGATCCGGGCTTGTGGCATGGCCCCAATGCACATGGCCAGCATAGGGAGAAAACGGATCGAACTGATAATAGAGGTGGAAAACGCCGTTATCGAAAATGAGCCCGTTCGGGTCGTTCATGAAGCCGCTCTCGGGCGAGAAATGAACGGTAGGGCGATAAAAAGCATCGCTTTGCGTGCGGATGACCGGATGGGCCGTAGCTCCCGGCTGGTCAGCCGGTGAGGGGTGAGATGCGTTGGGCTCGGCCTTGCGTTCTCCCTCAGGTGCTTTGGGGGCTGCTACAGGGCCGGGGGCGGCCTGCGCCAGCGTGGCTCCCATCAATCCACCTCCGGTTGCAGCGAGAGAGAGAAGCGCCTTGCGACGGCTCAGTCCTGACGGAGAGGTGCATTCGGTCATGGCGATCATCCTTTGAGGCGTGGCAGAAGCGGAGGCGTTCCTCCTGACCATAGGCGATGCGTGTGAGCCTCACAAACGAGTGAGACTACGCGCGGTCAGGAGGCGGCATCTCCTCCGGGACTGATGGGTGCTCACGGAGTGGTGTTCTCAACACGCAAGAAATCATCAGTTTTTGTTAAGAACCGATCTATTTGATGAGATAGCCTCGTTATATCTAACAGATCTGTCACGTTCCCGCATTCTGGGATTGTGGCGGCCTTGGGAGGAATGACGAGATGGCGCAGGCACTGGTTCTGGAAGAGCGTGGCAAACTGTCCCTGCGGGAGATCGCGCTGGATGACACGCTCGGACCTGATGATGTGCGTATCGCTATCCATACCGTCGGCATCTGCGGCAGCGATGTGCATTACTATACCCATGGCGCGATCGGCCCCTTTGTGGTGCACGAGCCCATGGTGCTGGGGCATGAGGCGTCAGGGGTGATCACGGCCATTGGCGATCGCGTGACGACGCTGAAAATCGGCGATCGTGTCTGCATGGAGCCCGGTATCCCCGACCCGCTCTCTCGCGCTGCGCGTCTCGGGCACTACAATATCGATCCGGCTGTACGCTTCTGGGCGACGCCACCCGTACATGGCTGCCTGACGCCATCTGTGGTGCATCCTGCCGCCTATACGTTCAGATTGCCCGAGAATGTGAGCTTCGCCGAAGGTGCCATGGTCGAGCCTCTGGCCGTGGGCGTCCATGCCTGCGTCAAGGCGAAGATCCAGCCGGGGGATATCTGTCTCGTCACCGGGGCTGGGCCTATCGGCATCATGACGGCGCTCTCCGCCCTGGCTTCCGGCGCGAGCCAGGTCTTTATCAGCGATTTTTCTGCCCCCAAACTCGCGATAGCCGGGCGCTATGCCAATATCGTGCCGATCAATCTGGCGGAGACGAAGCCTGCGGAGCGTATCGCCGCCCAATGCGGTGAGGGCTGGGGCGTGGATGTCACCTTCGAGGCAAGCGGGTTCGAAAGCGCCTATCGGGACGCGCTGGACTGCACACGCCCCGGGGGGCGTCTGGTTCTGGTCGGTATGCCGCCCGGGAAGATTGCCTTCGATATCGTCGCGGCGCAGGCCAAGGAACTGAGCATCGAGACGATCTTTCGCTATGCCCATGTCTATGATCGCGCCATTGCGCTCATTGCCTCGGGAAGCATCGACCTCAAGCCCCTGAT
>Ga0157365_10000269_pt1 | contig 24000 bp, 31 predicted proteins | sample AttsexASBM3_FD_111478 | JGI IMG/M metagenome (GOLD analysis project Ga0157365, IMG submission 111478) | Fungus gardens microbial communities from leaf cutter ant in Ribeirão Preto, State of São Paulo, Brazil - Atta sexdens ASBM3 | ecosystem: Host-associated > Fungi > Mycelium > Unclassified ... | reverse complement strand
TAATAGCCCTCTTGATATTATGTTATATTTTGATTCTATTGGTTAAATAAGAAGAAAAAAATGACAGATAAAAAATCCAAAAATCCTATAGATATTGAAAAAGGGATGCTTATCCCCGGAGTTCGAAGTATTATAAGTAAGAAAGATTTTGTTACTGCACGTTTCGGACCTATTTTTCGTTCTCCTATAAATATGGAAACGCAGGACTATCTAGATTTTCTGAGTTTTAAGCACAATTGCCACTGGTCAGGACTTGAACGTCGTGGAAGATCAGCAATTGATGCCGGTATAGATCATCTCCGTGAAATGATTTCCATTCTGACCAATGAGTCCCGTCCGTTGTCAGAACGCTTTGATACCTGCCTGGAGGGTCTCCACGGTGTAGGGTACGGAACGTTGTCAGCGATACTGCTTGTCGCATTCCCAGACCGTTATGGAGTTTGGAACAATATCAGCGAAAGCGAGATGCGAAAGCATAATTTGTGGCCAACCTTCCCTCCAAAGTCGAGCCAAGGCGAAAAATACGTTGCAATCAATGATGTCCTGCTTGGATTGGCAGATGATCTCAAAACCGATCTCTGGACATTGGATGCTCTTTGGTGGGTTGAGAAGTTGGGAGACTACAGAAACGGACGCCATTTGAGCGACTGGGAAAAATCTGGAGCCCAAATGGCTGAAAACGCTTTTTGGGCTGGGAAAAATGCCAACGGTCAAAAAGTTGAAACAACCCTTAAAAACAAGAACGTAAATTTTAATTCCCCCTATGAATTGGAAAAATACATTAAGACGCTTTTAGAAGAAAATAATTATCGCTGTGCTATCACAGATTTAGAGTTACAGACTAACGGTGGAGACCCACAACTTTATCCGTCCTTAGACCGTATTGACAGTGATGGTCATTACGAAGTGGGAAATCTACAGGTTGTCGCACGCTTCATCAATAAATGGAAAAGCAGTACACCTGACGATGAATTCCGAAGACTGGTATCACTCGTCAGGTTTTCGTGAATAACGAATGCTTGGGTTTTTCAGTCAGGCTCTAAAAAAGGGGGCTAATAGCCCCCTTGATATCATGGATTTATAGGAAGTGTTCCGTCATTAATTTGATGGAAAATTTCATCCCACTTCTTACAAACACGTTCCTGACCCATTCCAGTTGCAATAAACCAGTCAGGTTTATCAATACTTTTGCAGTTCACGAAAAACCCTGAGTTATTTGTTTTCATTGCATTTTCTTGAGCCACGTTAATATTTTCGGCCCACTCAGCGCCCGTTCTTTGTCCAAACGTTCCACCGTGGAATGTGGCGGGTACACCTGGAGAATGCATTCTCCACCCATAACTTCTCATATCGCTTCTGTTCACAAAAACATACTCTCCTTGGTCAAGGATAAGAATTTGTTTTCCATCATACCCCAATGCACAAGGATAACTTCCGCCATATGAGAAACAATCAAAATATTTAAAGTCTCTTCCAAAGTATTTTCTCAGATTTGATTCCAAGTCTTTACTATAATTTTTATTATTTTTTGGTTGAAAGAATCTTTTCAATATTACCCCTCCCCCTTGTACATATATGCAAACAATAAAAAATACCGATAATAAATACACAACAATAACAACTGGTGTTAAATAACCTATAGTAACTTTTTGCTCCGGCTTTATTGTATGAATAAACAAATAAGCCAATGAGTATGAAACAATTAGATAAATTATGGTATTTTTAATACCAAATATATTGCCAATAACCTGGGTAAATCCTTGTCTTTTTAAAAAGAATTCATTCCCCAACTTTTTTACTTCTATCTCTTTAATTGCCATTTTCTTAATCCTTTTATTTATTACTTACTATATCAGAATTAGGCACGATTTTTGCTATTTTGCAATATTTTTGTGATTAGTCACGAAAAGTGATATAATCATCAGAATTAATATTTGAAATGGAATTTCTTATGACAGAAGAACAACTTAACCACGTTTTTGACAATGAAAGTTTAGAGGCTTTAGGTATGAAAAAAAATATTCCGGAGATATTTCCGGAGCGAGTTCCGAAATCTAATGCTGGTCGTCCACCCAAACATGGAAAGGCAATGACTAATGCGGAACGTCAGAAAGCGAGACGTGAACGTGTCAAAGCTATGAAACAAGACCCTGCTTATCAAAGGGAACAGGAAGAGAACCGACGTGTTGAACAGGCAAAGGAAGAAATCATTCGTTCTTTGTCCTCATTCTTCGGGGAGTTCAGGGCAATGGAAGAGAACCTTCTGAAATCTGACCTCGTGGATGCACCTGAGCATGTGAAAATCGAACACAACTCAGAGGTTAGTGTGTTCGATGACATTGCGGACATGTTAATGAAGAACTTCGGAAAAAATGGCTTGGAAATCCTAATGAGATATCCAGAATTTGCCATCTCTTTCAAAAAACACTCTCAACAGAAATCAGAGTGAATGTCTTGGAATTGCTCGGTTTTTCTGTTCTGACTTCTGCAATTCCTGTTCCCTCTTCTGTTCCAACTCTTTTCGTGCATCTGAAACGATTTTGGACATTAAGGACTTCTCATTCTGCTGAATATTTTTTGGAAGTTCATGAAGAACCTCGTTCTGGATTCCAGCCCATTCCTTTTTGTTCAGAACGAAATCAGAGATGTTGGTTTTGATGTCTTTCTTTGAACACTCCTGGTACAGAAGCTTCATCACCTCTTCACGTGGAACCTCTTCACGAACAGCTTCCTCTTCATCTCCTGAATCCTTTCCCTTGGTTCTTCCGTCCTTGTAAATTTCAAACTTGTTTTCGCTCGTCATATTGGCAACGCGGTCTTCCAAACGTGCTGAATTGACATACATGGTGCAGTCCTGACGATGACGGGTCATTGCTACATAGGCACTCTCCTGACCCATACCCTCACTGTTCAGGACAAACGCATGATCCACCGTCATTCCCTGGGAAGCATGAACTGTGACTGCATAGGCGTGCTGACACTTAACAGGACCGCGTTCCTCATCACGTCCAGGTTTGCGGGCAAACTCTGACCATGGAGCGGTGACGGTGCCTCCCTTGTCCATCTCAATGGATACCATGGGTTCCTGACCATTCCCGGTGGTAATGCCAACAACCGTCCCTTGGTCAGAGTTGTTAATCTGTGTTCCCTCGATGCTGACTGTCTCCCCAAATATGAGACGGTCGCCTGTGGCAATCGCAAGGTCTGCCACATGTCCAAACTGTCCACGTGTCATCGCCTGAACAGTGATTTCTTCTCCTTTTAGGATTCCAGCTTCTCGGGCCTGAAGACGAAGAGATTCATTCAAGAGCTTCACATCACTGTTTCGGGTTGCCAGAACAACGCGGGTTCCATCAGGGTTATCCTGCACATCAGCCTTCCAATCCCTTGTCAGTTGCTCAATGGCTTCGTCCTTGGTTCCGGTTTTAATTCGGCCCTGATCTTCATATGATGCAAGTGCTGATGCGGTGTCACCTCGTGCAAAATTCTCAGATGCTTCCCTTTGCCATTCCACCTTTTGACGGCGAATTTTACTGATGCGTTGTGTTCCACAGGTGTCAGCAATAATGGACATTGGGGCTCCCGCTCCCACTGGTTGCAACTGCCTGGTGTCACCCGCCAGGATGACCTTCACACCTTTCGCACGAGTAACTTCCAGAAGTTCGGACATTTCTTCAGTTCCGACCATTCCAGCTTCGTCCAGAACAACACAATCCATTCCACATAAAGGAATGTGCTCCTTGTGTTCTTCGTTCGTAATTCTGTTCAGGAATCCCCTGACAGTTTGTGCATCTTCATTCGCTGAATTGGTATCAGCTTTCAAAACATCTTTCGCTTTATGAGATGGTGCAATTACGTGAACACGAAATCCAACATCTCTTGCACATTCCGTAACTGTTCCTAATGAAAAGCTTTTTCCTGTTCCGGCAGAACCTTCAATTGCTGACACACCATCATTATTCAAAGCATGTCGAACAGCATCCGCCTGTTCTTCAGACATCGTTGTTCTTTTTGCAATAACCTGTTCAACAGAAGATGAAGGAACCCATTCGCGTTCGTTCTGTCTTTCGATAGAATTTCTAAGAACGGATTGTTCTTTTTCTATCATGAATGAAGTCGCAAATACCTTCCCTTTTTCATTCTCTCCTATTTCTATAATAGTTCCATCTTCTTTAATTTCTTTTATCGTTTTTAATGCGTCATCAAGAGAACAAATACCCTGTAGATGTTCCAATATTACAGCATCAACCTTTCGCTGTTCCAATGCTGATTCTGATTTTTGCAATTCTTCTATTGCGTTAATGGCAATTTCTTTTTTTGTCTTTATGTCATCATTTTCTCTTTCGGAATTATAACTAACTGTGTTCCATATTTCTTCCTTCGTCCATCCGTTAGATGAAAGTTCTATTTCCCATTTTTGTTTGAGTTTTTCTTTTGGTGGTATCTCCTTTTTGCTTCCCCTCGTGTTCAGTGCAATAAAACCAGCTTTCTGCCTATCATTCGCGGTAGTTATTCCTTCTTTAAAAGCTTCTTCTTCAATCTTACTTCTTCTTTTTGAAAAAAGTTCTTCTATATTTTTGGGAAATCCTTTGACTTTAAAGTTTCTCCCGTCTTTCTCTGTTTTGATTCCAAGTTCTGTTTCCAGCATTTCACACAATGCAAGGCGATATACCGCTCCCATTTCGGCCTGGTGGTTCATTAATACTGCATTATCAATTGTTCCTGTTGTTCCGTCTTTTCTCCTGCACACATTCAGCATAACGGAATGAGTGTGCAATTGTGGGTCTCCTGAACGTGACGTTGTATGCAAGAAAGTTGCACACATTAGTTCTTCAGGGCGTTCCTGTATTTTTCCGCCTTTACCACGTCTTGTGATGATGTATCCGTTTGCGTCTGCGAAATCCAGAGCACGCATAACGGCTCTTCTTTGTATGTCTTCGAATTTCTTTTTTTGTTCTTCTGTTTGGGATAATCCGTAAAGAACACTTACCGATTTAGGACAGGCAAATTGCAGATCATATGCAATTGATTGATTCTTTTTTTGTGTTTGTCTTATTCTTTTATTTGATATTGGGTCTTTCCCGTTTCCTAAATCCCTGAATTCACGGGGAATGACTTCAGCATTCCTTTTTACGAACGGAATTTGTAAAGACGGACTATCTCCTTCGGTTCGGTATGGTTTCTCCTTATTTGTCCACCATATGCCTTTGTCATCTTCAACATCGTTATCGAGGTGATAGGATGCGAAATCCCTTTTTTGATTCTCTTGATTGGCAATATAATATTCTATCTGTGTCATTCTTTGAATTGTCATCATTGTTCTTGTTCCTTTTCGTTTCGCGATTCCTTTTTTCTTCCGGTTATGATTCCGTTTTGTTTTCGCTTGCAATTCATTATATCACAGTGTAATGCTTTTTATAATTCGGAACTGTCCGTTTGAAAGTGAGGTTTTTAATTCCGGTTTTAATCCGATTTTTCGTTCATCACTAAAATGGCAGAAAACAGCCATTTTTGACGCAGAACACCCGCAAGGTGAGTGATGTGTGAAGTCTTATCTATTATTGGAATCCTCTATCGAAAAGAAACCAGGCATTTCAATAATCCGAAAGAGCGAACGACTTAAAAAATCAGAAAAAAGATTTCTTCCGGAATCGCAAACTTTCAAACATTCAAACTTTGATGATACAATGAACTACAAGCCTGAGAAATCGGGCCACCATAAACGAAAAGGAGTATGTGAAATGGTGAGAGGAAAAATTAGCATTACGTCTCTTGAAGACCTGCGTGCAGGTTTGGAAGCAGACATTAAAGAAAGACGTGAGAACGGTCCTGGGATTCCCAAGACAACGTTCGAGATTATTCAGGAACTCAAGCCTCTGATTGATGACATGAGAGGCGACGGTTGGACTGATGTGGAAATCGTTGAAGCGTTGAAAAAACGTGGAGTGGATATTTCTGCTTCAACCATGTCCCGTTACCTACAGAAGGTTCGTGGAGTTAAAGGTAAGGGTGGTCGTCGTCCAAAAGTTCAGACTCGCTCTGTTTCGACTGAAGAAGTTTCATCTTCTATCAAGCAGGAAGTTTCCGAAAAGAAAGAAGCAAAACCTGTCAAACCATCAATGGCAAACTTTGAAAGCAAAGAACCATCCATGGATGCCTGAAACCAGAAAAGTGAAAGGTGAACTAATGAATGGGTTCATCAATCAGAATTAGAAAAAGAAAATATAAAACGCCAATCAGAAGGATTAAGAAAATGGCAAAAGCACCAGAAACCAAAACAACAAAAAGACTTATCATTACCTCCAGTCATAAGGGTGGGGTTGGAAAAACAATCGTTGCTCGTTTGATGACTGAAGTTTATCGCGAAGAGAAAGTGAATGCTGACATCTACGATGCTGACGGAAACGTTGGCGGACTGGCTCGCGTTTATCGTGGCCCGATGGATGTAAAATTCTATTCGTTCCGTGAACACCCAATGACATTGCTGAACTCATTGGACACGAATTCTGACATCGTGTTTCATGACCTTCCAGGAGGTTCACTCTATCAGATTTCCAAGATTGTTGACCCGAATGCAGAAGATGCATCTGCTTTTCTCGATACAGTTGAAGCAGAAGGTTTCAAACTCACTTGTTTGCATGTGATTGATTCAGAAATTGAATCAACTCAGTCCGTCCGTGAAGTTATGAAATCATTTGACCCTTCACGAGTTGACCATGTTGTTGCAATCAACATGCGTGAAGCGAAAAACAGCCAAACTGATTTTCCTTATTGGTATGGATATGATGTAGCTGGTGAACGTAAATACGGTGCAACCCGTGATGCCTTTGTTGAAGGAAAGGGAATTGAATTTGAAGTTCCTTCATTGCAGGTTTCAACACGTGCGAAAGTGAATGGTGAAAATCTTCCTTTCAGTGTTGCATCTCAAGACAAAGAGAAATTCACCATCACCGAACGAGCACAGGTGACGAACTTCCTGAAAGCTTTCAAGACAAACATCGTTCCTGCTCGTAAGGTTCTTGGTCTTTCATAACTCGGAACTAAAAACATATTTTTATCGGAATTAAATTGGGAAAGGAAACTTTCCCTTTTTTTTTCGTTTTATGGAAAAAATGTAGTATAATAATCTCATGTCTTGAAGGACTAGAGATTAATATCTCCGAGCGACTATTTTGAACTTTCAGAAAGGAACTTGAATGAAATAAGGAGAAAAATTTTATGAATGATTTTATTGATACTGCAAAGAAGCTTGGTGCAAGTCAGTCGGTGATAGACGAAACATACCAGGTCTTCGCCAAGACAGGCATTGGTCCCAATGACCCGGAAGCCATCCGCATTTTAATGACGGTACTTCTTGAAGAGAGGAACAAGGCTTCTATCGAAGCTGTCAATACCGCAACTCAGAAAGCTTCATCTGAGTTGAAAGCGGTTGTGTCCCGTTCTTTGGGCATTATGAAAAGAAACACCGACGAACAAATTAAAAACATGATGGACCTAGCAGACTCTAAGGCCATCCAATTGGACGCGGTAGCCAGAGCATCCGGCACTGACGTTGCTAAGACCGTTTCAACGGACATTGCCTCTTCTGTGGACCAGGCCATCAGAACCACGGTGAAAACCCGATACAACGTTTCCATCTTCGGGTTCCTTGTTGTCTCTCTCTTAATGAGTGTCCTTGGTTACTACCTGGGACAAATCCAGATGCATGACGTGGACATGTCAAAGGCTTCTGGGATTCCGTTGGATAACCTGACGGCGTGGCTTTCCTCTTTTCCACCCTATGACCTTTTAGGGGCTGGTGTTGTAGGATTCCTTTTTGTTCGTATTGTTTGTGCGTATTCGGTGAATAGCAAAGCAATCAGGTGGTTGCTTGCGTTACCTGAACCAAGAACATCATGGAGGTAACAGCCATGATGAAATATCTAATAATAATCTTATGGTATTTTAAGATTTTAATAAGAACGATAATATCTTTTGTTATTCCTATTATTTTTCTTGTCATCAAGATAGTTAAAAGACATTCTAGATTGATAGTTTTTATGGGAATACTTGCGTTAATTGTCAATACAAGTTGGGAAAGTCAGGATAACAAAATCATCAGACAAACAGTTCAGGAGAAACTGTCATGTCCTTCTGACGATATCGGAAGTATCCTAACATGTTTACAGAATTTTAAATCATCTAGTAGTTCTATTCCAGAAATCTCTGGAACAAAAAATCCAATCCAAAATACTATTGGGCAACACGGATTCCATTTTTCAATTGATGTTCACTGAATCTCCACCTGCAAGAAAACGTATATTCTTGTAGGTTTCGGATAAATGCTTTGCTGTTGACACTGTTGACAAGGTAGTAATATTTTCAAAAGTTATTATTTTTGTGCTATTATATTTTTATCCCATTTTCTTGGTCCTTCAGAGAAAAACCCCCTTCTGTTTAGTTGGGGGTTTTTCTTTTATAGAGATGTTATCTCGTATATTTCTTTTAGTTTTTTTTCAGTGTCACTAAGTTCTTCAATTTTCTTATTGATAAAACTAATAATTTTTTTTCTAGCTAACTTGCTGTTTTCTTTGTTCCTGATGGTTATTCCAGAAACTCCTACCGAGGAATAAACCTGGGACATGGAACAACTTTTGAAAGCCGATAGGTCTTTTATTTTATTTATCATCAATTCATTTTCAAAATTTCTAATCATGGTAATTCTCCTTTCATCTATTATATCATATTTCGTGACGCATCACGTAAACTATTTTTGATGTATGTTATTTTTTTTGCATCGGTTTTATAGCAAAATTCTTTTGAAAATCTGTGTCTGCTCCATAACCCTAAGAAGAATACAAGGAACTCAAAGTAAGTAATAAGCTTTGCACGTTCTCTTTTGATATCTTTTCTGAGTGTCGCGATCCTGTTCAGTTGGGTTCCGTCAAAAGAACTTTGAACATGAATAAGCATCGCGGGGTTTCCATCTGAATCCAGTGGTGTTCCAATATCATCAGATGTGACTTGAATAATATCAGAATCCAATTGGAGACACTTTGCGATATTTTCAATAATTCCTATTTCTGATGTAATCCTGTTTGGTTCAACAATCTTGACATACGGTTTTTTGCGATCAGAATTTATTATGCATGTATCTTTATGAACCAAATATTCAAATCGAGTTATTGCACGTTTTACGTGATATAGAGCCATTTCAACAATGGTCTGCATTTCAGTTTTCAATACAGTGTTTTTCAAAACCCTCTGAATGTCATTAACAATGAATTCTGCTTTCCTTGACTCTGACTGTAAAACAAACCCATAAAACCCTTCTGGATGCTGAAGAAGGTATTTAATAGACTCTTCAGATACATTTTCAGACTTTATATAGTCTATAGGACTTAATCCATTAAGATAGTTTTCTAATTCGAATATTTTTGTTTCTATTTTTATTCCCATTTTTCTAATTCCTTATCAAATTAGTTCTTTCGAACTAAAATATATTATAGCACAAAAATATAAATATTTTGTAAAATAATTATATAAATGTAATTTTCTTTATTTTTACTTGGTAATTGTTTATTTATGGAATTGTGCGGGAAAATATGATACACTTACATTTTAAGGATGCATGACATCCAAAGGAGAAATTTTATGTTGAATAGTATTATTGAAAAAGCAGGGTCTTTCACAAAGTCTGGTCCTGTAATAGATACACTGATTAATAAAAGACCTGACTTAATTGAAGGTCTTAAAAAAGAACTTATAAGTTTATCATCCACATTTTCCAATATGGATAATGCATGTATTGCACAGGCACTACTTCTTAACCCTGAATTACAAATTCAGAATGCCGATGAATTAGCTGAAGAACTGGTGCAATACTTGGATAACACAATCTTAAAACAGGAAACCCAAGAATTTTGTCGCGGTGCGATTGCACGACACGACTATAACAAGATTTTGGAAAATGCTTCTGCTCCTGTGTTGGCTCTACTGAATGATTCAGAGGATTGGTTGGAAACAGCCGAGAACACGGACCTGGAGAGGGTTTGGGAGAATGTACGTCAAAGATACCTGGAAGCCGTTGAACTCTTTCCTGACCATGTTCAGGACATCAAGGACCAGGCTGTTGCCAGCTTCTTCATCCTGAAGAATGTGGTTCAGGGTTGTGCTGGTATCTTCTCGATAATGAATTTCGTGACGTATGGGTTGACGGAAGCCATGATAACTTTAGCCCAGGAACAAGAGATTGACTGTTTTGAGTTGATTCAGGATGTGGCTAACCATGTCCTTGAAAAGGAAGAATTTACGGACATTCATGGGACTATATTCCAGATAAATTGGTCCAATATTCCTTCTGTCAGTCCCTTGAGTCATGATAAGAGAGGGGTATGAGTGATGAAGCCCCAAAGAAACGAAGAAGAACATTTGAATGGCCGGAACCTCCCAAGGAGGTCCAAGCAATGATGTTTGAAGAAGCAGAATACCATGAACTCTCTGAGAAGGAAGTTCAGGATGACGACGTAAAAGAACGTCTCAAACAACTTGAACGGTTAAAATCTGCCCGTTTACGTGCGAGTAAAAACTACCGACAAAGAAAACTGGACCGTGGATATAAAGATATGAAGTTCATGGTTCCAGAGTCACTAATGGACGAACTTAAATCCTATGTCCGAGAGAAGATTTCGGAATGGGAAAAAGAAAATGGTTTTGACGACTAACAATTTGACGACTAACAAGAAGGGGCTTTAGAGCCTCTTTTTTTTACGGGAATAAATTATGAGAAATCCATACGTAGAAGAAGTTGTTTGGTATGTAGATGACACCAAAAGAAGAAAACAAGATGAGGTATGGTTCTATAAAATAAAGATAAATGATATTAACGATAAATCTTTATCATATATTACAGAGACATCTGGTTTATACATGTTTGTCCAAAAACTGTATGAAAACAATAGTCATGATGCAGAAAACCCGAAACCATACCTCCAAGACACAGATAATAAAAATGTTGTTTTAAATATAGGAATGGGAGGATGGAACAGATTACAGAGAATAAATAGAAGAATTGAGTTTCTTAGAATAAATGAGTTAGAGACATACACAAACGATACATATATTTTACTAACAAAGGGATTTGATAGTCCGTTGTTAAGAGAGTTAAACAAACAAAAATACAAAGGGTTCAAAAGATTTGATAAAGATACTGAAGGATATAACGTTATCTGCAATGCTGAGATAGAACTGAAAGAGACATTCTATCCATTATATGAGAAACAGCATGAAGAATTAATATATCCAGTGTATCCGACACATCCTAATCATGTCTGTTTTATTAGTGATGGAACAGTCAGAAAATCGTTTGGATCAAAATACTATTCGAGAGACAACATAGAAAGAGTAGGGAATTACTATGTTATGAGAACGATAAGGGATAAAGGATAAAGACAAGGGTTGGATACCCATACCCACATACATCCTTCAATAGTTTATCCAAAACAGTTCGCACTCAATTCCCTGTTTTGTTCACTCTCTGTCTGTATTCTGTTCTGGAGATTTTTCAACATCCCCTGCCATCATCCAATAGGTTCCATCAGGGTCAGGGATTTTGAAAGGGTTAATCACCTTCACCAGTCCAGAGAAGAATTCCTGACCGTCCTGCATATCCTCGGAAAGAACGGTATCAATACCATTCTCGATGGCACATCCAAGGATCATCGCGTCATAGGTAGATAGGCCGTAACGCTGAACGATGGCCCATCCTCGGTTGTAAACCGCCTCAGACAGTTCATGCACTGTCACCAGGTTCCGCAAATCCTGAATAACTTCCCCGATTGCATCCAGAGACATCTTGGTTTTACGGCGGAGAGTGTTCGTTGCTTCGTTCAACGTTTGAACGGATATCCTGCAATCCTGATAGACAACGATGTTTTCAGTAATCCGCGATTTTTCAGCATCCTGGCCCATCATTGGGTAAAGCAGGATGTTTGTATCAAGAAGTATGGTCAAAACGTCTTAAACGTCCGTCTGACGTTCAAAACGGAAATCAGCGGGTAATTGCTTACCCAGACGCTTAAGGCTCTGGAGAGCCTCCTGTTTGCTCTTATGGCGGGTAAACAGAGCGTCCACGTTGTCACCCTCGGTGATACCCAGACGCTTCACCTCATTCGCGGGGATGCGAATAGCGAGCGAGTTTCCCCATTTTGAGACAAGCATGAAAGAACCTCCCTGGGTTTGACTGGAAGCGGAAGACTGGAAGATGGTGCGGAATGTGAGGAAAATCAAGGACTATTGGGTGTGACGGGTTATCCACAAGGCACTTCCCGTGTGTAAGGGCGTCCAGTGCCATGTGGATAACCACTCTGACAGGGACCACAGAGCCCAATGATATACATCCCCCAATAGTTTAGCCAAAACAGTTCGCACATTCCCGAGTCGGGGTTTCTCCCGGATTCTCCCGGTTTTTGCGGTTCCCCACGAGAGGGGCGGGGGGTGGGTTTAGGCTGACCCCCAATGATATACGGATGGAAATTCTTCATCCCTTGTTGAAACATTTTTTTTTAGAAGTTTTTTCAAAGGTTATGAAGGTTCCGTATTCTGAAAATCGGAAGAGAACATTCGTTTTCGTGAAATTTCATTGAAACCGAAAATCCGATTTATGAAAGAAGCAATTTGGATACACCTCCGGCTTTAACATCCTTAATCGCTTCTAAAAATATCTCGGACCTGTTGTTCGTATGTCAGACCATTTTTGGCCATCTCTTCCGCACGGTTGTAACGATAAAATCTGATAACTCTTCCGGATATGTTTTCCGAATTGTTTTCTGGAATTGGTTCGACAACAACGGGAACGTCATTGGTTCCAGTCATTTCCTGAATCTGTTCCTCCGGAAGTTGTCCTTCCTTTTTCATCTTGTAATATTTGGTTTTCCCCATTCCAAGGGCAATCCATGGTTTTAGCTTTGCATCGGAATATTCGTTGTTACGCATTCCCATTGCACGGCGTGTTTTCCTCTTGTTTTCCTTTTGGTCCTGCTGTTTCAATTCCTTTGAACGAAGCGCAATCATGTGCTCCTGCTCTTCGGAAGTTATTCCAAGTTTTTCAATAATTTTTTCGATAGTATAGACCCATCTGCGTTCAAACTGATGGTTCTGGAAATCCTCACCATCTGCAACTCTCTTTTCGTATGAACGCAATTTTGCGACAGCAGATGAATGTTCCTGTTCATATTCTTTTTCTAGATATGAATCATCTATGAACGAAAGATATCTGGAAGTTTCGGATAAAAGATTCTTACTTGTGGAATAAGATGCAACACAGGATACAACGATATGAACGAACATATCCCTATGACCTTTCGCAACTTTTCCTCTCCAACGATATTGAGCAAGAGTTTCTAAATCGGAAATAATTCGTTGTGCGTGTCGTCTGTATGAAAATGTTCCTTCGCGTTTTTCTCTTTCTGCAATTAAATCAATAACTTTTGCCTTGGTTCCTGTTTTCAAGGATTTCCTGTTTTTGCGTTTTTCTTTTTTGAATTCTGCAACCTCAGATGAAGTCCAAGGGAGAAGTTCGGACATCTGTTCAAACGTGTAAGACGGTCCAGGATTCTTTTCATCGACCACGAGACAACGATTTCCGGTCTTCGAGTTTTTACTTCCGGAAGCACGAAGCACACGTGCAATGTCTGTCGCTTTTTCATCTGCGCCGATATGCTTTAACCGGCGAACAATTTCATTATTAATAGCAACCAGCTTTGTTCCTGGTTTGCATTTTCCACGGCGTCCAACGTTCCAAAGTGGTTCTGTTAAGTGCCATTTAAGATGAAACCCTCTTCCAGAAAAAATAACTTCTGTTGGAACTGGAAGGTCTTTTTCCATGCAATAATTTTTCAGGAACGCACTCTGTTCCAGAATGTTCATTTCGTTCCAACCAGGAACATTATCTTCCTCTCTAGATTCCTTTTCGTTGTCGAATAAAGAACCTTGGGAAGAGGAACGTCCATTAGGAAGATACCTGTTTAAAGATGTCTTCTTTTTCTTGGTTTTAGGAACGTCTTCGCAGTTTGGAAGGTTCTCACCTATATCCAAATCCACCCATATTGTTGTGAAACAAGCGACCCCAGATGTGCGGGCGGATTGACGGTTATCATTCCAGAAATATCCTTCTGAAACATAGACATCATCGTACCTTCCAGACCAACACATTTGGTCAAGTTGCTTCTGCCCTTCTTCGGAACATTCAATCCAGATTCGTTCTTTGTTGTGCATCGGCACAATAGAAATCGAACCGTCAGGATTGGTCTTCTTGACCGTGCCTATATGGAAGTGTTCGCGATTTTTGCGGACGAAAACGGACTTACGAAGTGTCTTGCCGTTTTTATCGGTGATATTTTTCATACCACCCACCAATTTTTGGCAGGTAGTTGTTGAAAAATGCGATTCTAGTCGCTATAATCATAACCAACCTGACTAACACATGGTTAACGTTTGGAGACTGCGAATCTCCGGCGAACAAATCCCCCCCATGGACGCTTCCAACGTCTGTGGGGGTTTTTTTATGTTTATGAACCTTCATCATCATTCCGGCAATCCCTTTTAGTCCTGGGATTCCAGTTGAGATTTCAGTTCCATCAGTCTTCCACGGACTGAATCAATTTCATCCAACTTTTCCAATGCAAAGTTTTTAACGAAAGAAGAAATACTTTTCTTTCTCAATAATTCCAATTTTTCTGAATGATGAAGGCCAACATCTTTGTGAATATTTTTCCAAGTATGAAAACTAAATATTGGTAAGTCTTTTAATTCAGATATGGTTTCTCTTGTAATGTCAGTCATTTTTATATTCCTTTTCTTATATTATATTTCTTGAAATGCGTTTACTATTTTCCAGTAGTCAACCAAAATATTTGGGTTCCATCTTGTCCAATTCATTTCTGAAATTTCAGCAAGAACAGAATTATCTATTTTCTTACTTCTCAGTTCATTTCTTATGTCTATAAGATGACTTCTTATATCTTCGAAATCTTCCTGATGTGTATGGTCATTCCTCATATATTTCATTGTTGAGTACATATTAATTATGTCTTCAACAACACCAATATTTTCATCACTTAACTTCATAACAATAACTCCAATATATTTAACAACCCTTCTGTTGTTTCTTATTATTCATTATAACACAAAATTATAAATATTTTATATATTTTTTAACAAAAAGTATTTATTATTATTCTTTAAGGTGAATATTGGTGTTTTTCTGCCGTTTTTTGAATAATATTTTTTTGTAATTTACGGAATCCTGATATATATTCCTTTCGTGGTAATGAAGGAATATGGATATGGATGAGAAAAAATCTGAACTTCTTTTAAAACTTACGTCAGAAATTGTAGCTTCTTACGTACATTCAAACCCCATTCCAAAAGATGAAGTTCCGGATTTTATTAAGTCCGTGTTTTCATCATTGGGGAAAATTGATGAAGTTCCGCCTGAACCGGTTCCGGAACTTGTTCCTGCGGTTCCAGTCAAGAAATCTGTTTATCCAGATTACATTGTCTGTCTCGAAGACGGTAAGAAACTAAAAATTCTTAAGCGCCATCTTAATACGGCATACGGAATGACACCTGAACAATATCGGGAAAAGTGGGGTCTGCCGTCCAATTATCCGATGGTTGCCCCAAACTACGCGGAAAAACGATCTTCCCTGGCTCGTGAACTAGGTCTGGGTCGGAAACCAGCAGGAGAGAAGCCAATTGCCATCCAACCTCCTGAAGAGAAGAAGGCAACGGTGAAGAGAGGCCGGAAACCAAAGACCAAAGAGGAAGTTGGTTCCGAAACGCAGGAGAAGGGGGCTTAAGCCCCCTTTTTCTTTAGGGTACTTGTATCTTTTGGAATATATCTTTCAAAGCATATTTGCGACCTTCCAAAATATGAAGATTGATCGTATATTATATTTATAGTTTCCTGTTGAACACCTATGATTTTCATAATGGAAAATACATATATCATTTTAAATATTTCTATAAGAAAAATTATATCAAACACCGTAAATAAAGGGTCTACATCTCGAAACCCTCCATAGTGTGCCAAGTCATTTCTAATAGAAACCACGTTGTCTATTATTTTTTTAATTTTTTCTTTTTCAAGAAAATTCATTTCCAATGTTAATTCAGTGAGTCTATCTTTTAAAGAATAATCATATTTATTTATATAAGTTTTTAATATTGAATCTCTTTCTCTACTATTGAATGATGTACAAGTTATTAATTTATCCTTAAATATTTTCTTTAGTTCATCTTTGGATTTATTTATTTTAGATCTTCCATATTTTTTGGTATGGAGTGCTTCTAATCCAGAAATGCATGATGATAATTTTGTCTCATTAAATCCACCTTTTACAAAAAGAGTTGAATAAGAGTAGAATCCACTTAAATATTTATCGTATTCATTAATATAATTATAAAGAATATGACCAAAATTATCTCTGAAATGTGCGAAGAAGCTAATAAAAAATACTGTTTTTTCAATTTTTTCGTAGTCATATGTTGAAAATGATAATTGAAATTCATTTCCAATTTTATCGTATATTTTAGGATTTTTTATAATCAATTCACAGCTTACTATGGTAGTAAAAAATCTCTCTACAATTTGAGATATTTTTGTTACTTGATCTATTGATAGGTAATTATCCAAGCGCAGAGATAATTCCCAATTTTCTAATATGTGTATACTGGGAAGTGAATCGGGTAATGCATTCTGTACAATTTTCTCTTCAAATATAAGAGATATCATCCCAAGTTCAGTTTTCCATTTAAAATTATCTATGAAATCTTTTTCGATATCTATATAAAGTTTACCGTTATCTTCCTTTATAAGGCACGGTCTAAAACCTATCCATCTTTCATATCCATCTAAACTCCAACGAATCTCTCTATATTCCTTATTGTCCTCGAATAGGCCGTTCTTTCCTTCTACATAGGTATGGCCATCATATAATACACACACATTTTCTTTATTTATAATTTTCTCTGGATATGGGGATATTCCAACAATCTTTATCTGTGTTCCATCCAACAGTGTACCATTTAATTCATTGTATATGATTTTAGTTTTTTCATCATTCGTTGTTTTGTTAAGTTCTCCATGAACAAACAACTTAACTCTTTTTTTTTCTAGGAATTCTATTGTTCCGGGAATGGCGTTCTGGATATTATCTAACCAGAACTTACCGTGTTTAGTTATCTTTTCCATACTTCCTCCATAGGAAGAAGTTTATTGAATGGCCTGATCGATGACCAACTGTTTCTTCGCCAAAGAATGAGCCATGTTCGCGTCGAAAGAATCTTCCAAAAGCAGATGTTGAACTAACACCGTGTCCTTTTGTCCAATGCGGTGTGCTCTGTCCTCGGCCTGACTCATCTTTGCAGGTGTCCAGTCCAATTCCACGAAGATGACGTGCGAGGCACGGGTGAGGGTTAAGCCTTCAGCACAGGCATGGATTGAACCAATGAAGACCCTGGTGGTGTCATCGGTCTGGAACTGGTCAACGATATCGAGACGGGCACCTGGTGCGGTCTCTCCGGTTATCTGCACAGTTCCATAATCGTCCAACCCATCGGCCAGTCCCTGAATGACATCCTTATGATGAGCAAAAACGATAATCTTCTTTTCGGGGTCTTCGTCTAAAACGTCCTGGATGACGGATATCGTTTGAGGCAGTTTCGCAATTGCGGTGTTGTGTCGGGCTTCCGCAATTTCGTTGAACGGAACTGGCATCAAGGCAGACTTCAAATCCTCGATTTGACGGGCGTAATCTTCCGAACTCGTGCTGTCCTTCTTCGCTTCCAAAGCCTCAATTTGTGCCTTAATTTTCGCGTTAACGGCATTCAACCCTGCATGACGTTTCTTCACATCCTTTTCGTTCTGAAGTGCCTTCCTTTCTTCAGAAGAGTTAACTGGCAACTCGATGACCTGACGGATTTTGGAAGGAAGTTCGGTAAGAACATCGGCTTTTTTCCTGCGAACCATGATGGTCCCGGTCAGCAAATCATTGAGTTCGTTCAGGTTCGAAGCACCCGAAAAATCCCAACCAAATCTTGTCTGATGCGCGTTACAAAAGTTTTGAGCAAAATCCATAAAATTGGGGAAGCTTTTTGGAGCCAAGGCATGTGCAACAGTCCAAATTTCAACAGGACGGTTCAACATTGGTGTTCCAGTTAAGAACAACTTTCGTTTTGCTTTGATGCCTGGAACCGATTTTCCCTTATTAAAATATCCCAAAATCTCTTTTGTTCTCGATGAATCTTTGTTTTTTATGTAATGGCACTCATCTAGAACCAATAAGTCATACATTTTTTCTTTGATTTGTGGAGATATTGCGTTTTTTCTTGAAAAAACATCATAAGTTGTGATAACAATATTAGTCTGTTCGATGGTTTTTGTTGTTGCAAACCCAATAGTCAAATCGTCTCTTGTTCCGAATTTCTCAATTTCTCTTTTCCAGTTTTTGGCAAGAGACGCAGTTGCAACAATGAGAACAGATTGAATTTCAGGGACAGCGTTCAGTGTTCCGATAACTTGGGCTGTCTTACCTAAACCCATCTCATCAGCAATTAGGAGATTGTTCCTTTGAACAGCCTGTTCGATGCCAACTAACTGATATGGAAGGAAGGAAAGTCCTGAACCTGCTGGAACAGTGAAGTCTGTTCTGGTTGCACGTGCTCGTTCGCGATTGCGGGTTTCTTCTTCCTTGCGAGCGAGTTCCTGCGCCTGGAAGGCAACAGCCTGGGCTTCCAGTTCTGCCTTTAAATCTTCTTCGGCATACTCAAAAAGTTGGGAAGCATTCTCTAAACTCTTGGTTTCCCATCTGCCGGAATTCCATTTAAAACCGGCTGATTTTGGGATGTCCTTCTCCTGGAAGGTAGTAACACAATAATATGTGTTATTTTCTTTACATAATTTCATAATCCTTATTCCTGTTGAAAATGCCGGTTTTTTAAAGGAAACCGGGAAAACCCTTAGTCTTATTTTTAATTACTAAATTACCAATACATAGATTCTGTATCCAAGAAACCACCTTCAAGATAGGTTTCGTACTCTACATATTCCATATATTTTTCTTCAACTGGGTCTATGTATTTGCTGTTTTTGTTGTCTTTTTTGTTATCGTTTTTAACTTTAATATCCATTTTCTTAACTCTTCATTCAGAACTCCTGTCCAATAATCCCGATCATTCAAAGATTAGTGTTTTTGTTCATGTATTTATAATATCATAAAATTATAAATATTTTGCATATTTTTTATAAAAAAGTTGATTATTTTGCAAGAAATTGTGTTTTATTGAAGAAAATGGCAGTTTTCCGCCATTTTTCTTTATATATATTTTTGTAATTCACGGAATCCTAAAGGAATCCTGAGAATTATTTACGTCACTCACGGAATCCTGAGATACAAGTCTTATGAATAGGAAAGTAATACTGAAAAGAAAATACCTAGAAAAATTCCTATACATGATAGAGTAAATTTCATTAACCCTATAATCACACTTCCTGTTGTGTCCATTAGAGAATTTGCAACCATATCTAAATCTATTATTTTTTGTTTTTCACTCATTTTATTTATCCTTTTAAAATCATTACCATAAATATGGTTATTATTAATATAGTAATACTTATGGTGTTTATTGAATTATCTGTTTGGGTGGGTCTTTCGTGTTCGAAAGAAGCCCCATTTTCATCACCTGAATACGTGTATTTATTCACATTCATATCTCTAAATCCTCCTGAAAATCCTCCAGGGATGGTTCTGAGATGTCCGAAATCTGGCGGGCATCTGCGGTTTTAAAGATATCAGGAAGGTCAGATAACCTTATGGTTCCATCCTGTAAGCCTTCCAATTTGTCTAAATATCCCTGATAAACTTTACTCACAGTCATATCCCCTTTTTTTGAAAAATTCTCTGGATTCTTCTTTTAATTCTTCAATAAGTTTTTCGATTTTGCTCAACTTATGGATAGTTATAAAGTCGCTTCCCTTATATCTACTAACTTCTTCATATAATTCTTGTATCTTTTCTTTCATTGTTTTATTCCTTTTGAAATCAGGTTTTTGAAGAGAACCTTTTAACTCTTAAAATTACTTACCCTGTCTTATATCTACGAAACCTTTAAAGTATCTATAAACTCTAAGAACATCAAAACCGCCATCAACATTCCAATCAGGTTCCAAATAGTCCATATTTCCTAAGTATATTTTTGCTTCTTTAATAATATTTTTGGTTTGGTTCGCATTCGCGACTTTCAAAGAACAACCGAATAAATTACTGTCATAATTTGCACTTAAATCGGTTGAATTATAAAGGTCATCTCTAACCTTTTTGCAAAGTTCTTTAAGTTTACTTCTTAAGTCTTCTTGAGTAGAATGAATATAATTGGTTCCACCAAACTCAAAACCTTCAGACTCAAACATAACAACATACATATTTATTTTATCATTTTTAACCATCTTCTTAACTCTTCATTTAGAACTCCTGTCCATTAATCCTCGACCATCTTAGATTAGTGTTTTTGTTCATGTCTTTATAATATCATAAAAATATAAATATTTTGTATATTTTTTATAAAAAAGTTAATTATTTTTACAAAAATACAATTACTTAGAATAAATGGCAGTTTTCCGCCACTTATCTTTATATATATTTTTGTAGTTCACGGAATCCTGTGACGTAAATATCAAAATAGAGACCCTTTTTAGGGTCTCTATTGGTCATCATATTGAAGTTGGATTTTCAATTTTCTGACAGAATTCTTTGAAATTGAATTTACCAATTTCGGCTAATTTGCATGCAAAAAACTGTTCATCATTTTCATTGCAAACGTAAACACCGTCACCAAAAATGGTGAATGCAAAACCCTGATTTCCAAGTGTCTGCATATCAGAAAACCCTTGAGAAATTGCCTTTCTGCGGTCCCTGAACGCCTTCTGTCTCTCACCTTCTTTATTGTATTTACGTGGTCTTCCGCGTGTTCTCTTTATCTGTATGTTTGTCATTTTCCTTCTCCTGTTGGATAAATATCAGGGTTTTTGAAGAGAACCCTGAAAACTCCTGAATTAATTAATCTCCGTATCTTTGCCCAAAATCCCAGGCTGGTGCTGTTTTAGCTAATCTGACGGAATACCACCCATGATTATCAGCCATTGGAGCACGAGTGTCCGCATGTTCACCTTTAGTATGTGATAGAACTGGTTTTTTTGCGTAGATTATTGCGGGTTCATCTGAATAACTTTCATAACAAACCAGAATCTCATCAGCTTTAACAACATGAGAACTTAAATATATCTCTCCTGATTTTTCCAATTCTACTCTGTATTTCCTTTCTAATTTTGCGATAGGATTTTTATCACGTTCTGGAACTATTAAGACATCCCCCTGACGGACGGATTCTTCCAATTTCTTTGGAGTAATACCCCACATCCAACATTGAACTGCCATAACAACACCAGCCGGAGAATGTCCTTTGTTAATTGCACCGTGGACAATTCCGGAACTAACTGGATGACGGAACATTTCTCCGTTCTCGTTAAACCCGCAAAGGACATAGGTTTTTCTGACGTTCAGGAACCCATTCCTGTATTTTCTGAATGCCTGTCTAATCTGAACAACACCAACGGCCTGTTCAGAATCCCATCCGTAAAGGTCAATGTTGATTGCATCCCCACGACCTTTTTTGTCAAATTCCGCGAATTCTTGAGGTAAAGTAGGACGTAAAAAGTTCAGGATGTCAGACACACCAGAACCTATTAACTGATTATAATTAATAGAACGTTTGTCTTCTGTTTTTAATTGTGAAGCCCTCACATGTGAAGGTAGTGATATTTCAAGTAGTTTATTTTCCATTTTCTTAAATCTTCATTTAGAACTCCTGTCCATTAATCCTCGACCATCTTAGATTAGTGTTTTTGTTCATACTTATAGTATATCATATTTATTTACGTAATACACGAAAATAATGCATTATTTTCGATATTTATTTGTTTTTTATTTGTATATACTTAAAAATGGCGGAAAACTACCGTTTTTAAGTATATATTTTTTCGTAATTTATGGAATCCTGAAGGAATCCTGAGAATTATTTACGTCATCCACGGAATCCTGAGAGATTTTCATCTCAGAAATAGGGAATATTTTCCTAAAAAATAAGGAATATTCTTCCATTTTCGTGATTAATCACGATATTATTTTTTGGTGATATAATGTTCCGAAAAGGGAACATTATCATGGAGATACGAAAGGGAATTACATTAATTGAATCATTGTTTGTTTTGGGAGTCATGGCAGTTTTAATAGGTATGGTTATGGTTCTATTTTCTATGGCAAATGCGTCTTTGAAATCTCAAAAACTGATAAATGAAGCAACTCAACTTATTGAAATTGCAAATGAAATTAATAACGATAGAAGCACATACACAGGAATGAATAACTCAATTTTAGCAAAAACCGGCATGGTTCCGAATGAATTCATTAACTCGGGAAAAGTTGTCACTCCATGGGGTGGAGAAATTGACGTAATACCGTTTAATTATGCGGGTTCGAACGCTCCTGATATTTTTCTGGCATTTAACTTTCTCTCACTTCCACGAGAAGCTTGTGAAAAATTGGGTATCCAGGACTTTGGTGGAACTGCACAGTCCGTGACTGTGACGAACATGAGAGAAGATGACCCTGACGGCTTTTCACCCATAAAAGTGGTAAAAAACTGCGAAAATGGAAATAACAACTACGTAAATATTAGAGTTGAACACTGAGACGAAAAAAGTTGCGTCCCTTTGTTGTTGAATAATTGAATACAACAAAGGGAAACTTGTTTCCCTTTGCCCAGAGTAAAGTTTTTCCGGTTGCCAACGGCACAGGGAAAAACCATGAATAACTGGACGTACCTAAAGAACGGCCCGCTTTTCGGGCTTTCATACCGCCAAGGGCGAAAAATTAAGCCAAGGGCTGTCTGAATGGTCCGAGTAGGACCAGGCAGGTTTAGAAGGCACGGACAACATCCATGATGCTTTGAAAAGCCTTCTCTGTGGCCTTGGTTTTCTGCCGTCTCTGACTCCTCCGGAAGTTGTCCATGCCTTTCCAGCGGGTGTTAGCTAATACCCCCAGAAACGTCTCTTCGTCTTTCTCCTGGCCGTAAACCTGAACACCTGGTTCCATGAATGGTAACAGCATCGAGCCGGTTCCACAGGTCGGGTCATAAATCCTGGTTCCGGCCGGAATTCTGCGGTCAGGAAAATTTGTCAAAATCAGGTTCCTGATAAGATGCACAACATCAGGGGGTGTTGGGTAATACCCATCCGCTTCAAATCCTCCTGCCTCGTTGAACCAACCGCCCGTATAATCTCCAAGGTTCAACGCTGTTCGCAACAGGACAGACATCAATTCCGACATCATGGGTTGAGTAAGACAGGATGATTTCCGCAAAAGAGATGATATTTTTCGTTCTGTATCCAGGGAAGAAAACGAATCTTCTTCCTGAGAATGTTCATCAAAATGGCTTTTCAAAAAGCGCTTCATCTCTTCTAAAATGACATCAGGTTTTCCGGTGGAACATTCAGGATTAAAACAGGTTATCATTCCAACACTGACAATCCACATTCGGTCATGTGTTCGGGTTTTGTGTTTGTCTAATACCTTGCCTGTTTCCAAATAAAATCCTTCTAATGTTCCGATTTTTGGAAGTGAGTTCATTGAATGAATTCCCCACCCATCTTCATCTTCAAACCAAAATCAACGGCCAAGGCGAAAATCGCTTCTTGTCGAATGCGGTCCTGGCGCATCTCTGGATTCAACATCCAGCGGTAAAAATACAAATTCGCAACACAGGAAATGGAAGCCCGCCAATCACTATCACCAGAGACAACATGCACATTCGGATTGCCCCACTGACCACGGAACATCCTTCCGGAACCAACGCACGGGTCCGCTATCGAAACTGGCTGATTTTCAGGGATTCCAAGAAACTTTT
>Ga0157365_10000267_pt1 | contig 24124 bp, 23 predicted proteins | sample AttsexASBM3_FD_111478 | JGI IMG/M metagenome (GOLD analysis project Ga0157365, IMG submission 111478) | Fungus gardens microbial communities from leaf cutter ant in Ribeirão Preto, State of São Paulo, Brazil - Atta sexdens ASBM3 | ecosystem: Host-associated > Fungi > Mycelium > Unclassified ... | reverse complement strand
CAGGCTCGCGTGCATTGCGCGCATCTCGGCTGTCCGATTGTGGCCGATCCTGTCTATGGCGTGCGTGCGTCTGGGCAGGGGCTGCACCTGTTGAGCCGTCATCTTGAACTGCCGCTTGATCCCCGGATTGGGGCGGTTGCACCGCCACCGCAGCATATGCTGGCGGGGTTGGAGCGGTGCGGATTTCAGGGGGTCGCTTGACGCGTGGTGCGGTGTGGTCAGGCTGCGGCCCTTAGAGCGCTTGCCCCTGTGGATACCGTTTTGTTCGGCGAGTATGTGGATGCGGCGTAGGGCTGTGACCGTCTGAAAATTCGATCAGGTCGCCGTCGCGAAACCGCGATTTCTCAAGTGTCGGGCGGCACCCTGTCCGATGGCGTCGGCGCCGACATCCCACGCGCGTCCGTCGTCTGATCGAAGCCGCTCGATAGGGGCCGCCTCGGCATATCCAGAATCCAGCTGTAATCCAGAGTAATGACTGCTGTGCGGTCGGGACGCGGAAAACCGGGATGCAGGGATCGGAGCTGATCGCCGGATGCGAGCAGAGCCCGTATGCCATCCTCTGACGCAACTGTGTAAGCGCTTTCATTCAAAAATATCGCATCATTGCCTGAAGATGCGCCACGGCACGCGACACCGGGCACGAAAGAATTTCCCGGGCCTGAAGTCGCAACAGAATGAAAGAACAAGACGGCATGCACAAACTGCCCCGACTGCGCTGGGTGATGATTGGTCTATGCTTCGCGCTGCTGGCTATCAGCTATATCGACCGGGTGAATCTCGCGATTGCGACGCCGCATATCCGCAAGGAACTGGGGTTCAACAACGGGGAAATGGGCTTGCTTCTGGGCGCGTTCTTCTGGAGCTACGCACTGATGCAACTGCCGGCGGGCTGGCTGGTGGACAGGTTTGGTGCGCGCGTCGGTCTGCCGGTGGCCGCAGGTTTGTGGTCGGTTTTCACCATTATCACAGCCGGTGCGGGGTCGATTACGACGATGTTCGGTTGCCGCCTGATGCTGGGTGTGGGGGAGTCGGGGGCTTATCCGGGATGCACCAAGGTTGCCTACAACTGGTTTCCCAAGCGCGAACGCGGCATTGCGAGCGGCATTTTCGACGCCGGTCCGCAGGTGGGCACGGCGCTTGCGTTGCCGGTCATTGCGTGGGTGATCGGCCAATGGGGGTGGCGCGCGTCGTTTCTGGCCAGTGGTGGTCTGGGAATCCTGTGGCTTCTGGTCTGGATTTTTGTGTATCGCGACCCGGGCCGGCATCCCGGCGTTCCGGCAGATCAACTGGCGGCACTGCGCGCGGAACAGGCAGCACCCGCAGCCAAGGGGGAGTCGGTGTCATGGGGTTCGCTGTTCCGGTATCGGACGGTCTGGGCGATGATGGTCGGGTTTTTCTGCGTCAATTTCGTCAAATATTTCTTCATCACCTGGTTTCCGACCTATCTGATGACCGCCAAAGGCTTTTCCCTGCTGCAGTTGGGGACGCTGGGGGCTATTCCCGCGCTGATGAGCGTACCGGGCAGTCTGTTCGGTGGCTGGATGACGGACTGGCTGTATCAGCGGGGATACTCCCTGACGATAGCACGGAAATCGTGTTTGATCGTCGGGATGATTGCGTCGTCGGTCATCGCACTTGCCGCATTGACCGACAGCATCGCGCTGATCCTGATCGTTTTCTCGCTGGCTTACGCGGCATGTGCCTTTACCGCTTCGGTAATCTGGACTGTACCGGCCGATGTCGCGCCGACGCCCGCACACGTGGCCTCGATCAGCGGTATCCAGAATTTTGCCGCCAACATGGCCGGTGTTGCGACGTCCAGCCTGACGGGCTTTCTGTTGTATCTGTCGAACGGGTCGTTTCTCGGGCCACTGCTGGTGGCAGGCGCGGTCTGTGTTGTTGGTGCGCTGAACTACGCTTTTCTGATGGGGAAGGTAGAGCCGCTGGTGGGTTAGGCCGAGCCCTGCTCGGACCCGGCAGGGACCTCGGGTCCCTGCACCCCGGACTGTCTGACGATCTGGGTGCGGAGGGCTATGGCAATAGGATCAAACCAAGGCCTGTCCTAACCACCTCAAATCAAATCATCCCGGTGTCCAGAGGGCCGAGCCCTCTGGCGGGTTTCAGGGCAGCGCCCTGACCCACCTCCCCCACGAAAAGTGGCCCGGCGACGCGCCGTTCAGCCACGCCCACGGTAAGGCGGCACGCCCTGCTCGGGAATCCAGACATGTTCGGGCGCGGCACCCGTCTGCCAGAACACGTCGATCGGGATGCCGCCACGCGGGTACCAGTATCCGCCGATCCGCAGCCACCGCGGCGCAAGCAGATCGACCAGACGGCGCGCAATCGAAATCGTGCAGTCCTCGTGGAACGCGCCATGATTGCGAAACGCCCCCAGAAACAGCTTCAGCGACTTGCTCTCGACCAGCCACTGATCGGGAATGTAGTCGATCATCAGATGCGCGAAATCCGGTGCGCCAGTAATCGGGCAGAGCGAGGTGAATTCCGGGGCGGTGAACCGCACGCAATAATCGATGTCGGCCTGCGGGTTGGGCACGCGCTCCAGCACGGCTTCTTCCGGGTTCTGCGGCAACGCCACCGAGGCCCCGAGTTGTTCCAGCCCGGCATAGATATTGGTCTTTTCCGACATCGACCTGTCCCTTTCGAAAATGGCGCAGGTTCAGACCCCGCGCCGATTGCCCCATAAAAGCACATGAAGCTGCGGCAGCACCCGCGCGTTGAACCATCTGTCCTGCGTGACGCGATCCACAAGGGCGCGGGTGCGGTCCAGCGTGGCCTCGATATCGACCACGGGTTCGTGCCCGTCGCGGGTCGGCGGGGTCGGGTTGCCCGGCTGCAGCACGATCCGAAGATGCGGGAAACGCGACGCGACATCGCGCGCATAGGCGTAGTCCGCGTCGTCGAACACCACGATCTTCAGGATCGTCTGCGTGTCCGGGCCAGCGGCATCGACACAGGCGCGCAGCATGTCCCAGTCGGTTGTCATCTCGCTCGACGGTGGCTTGGGACTCAGGACCAGCACGTCCAGCGCCGCAAACCAGTCTCGGGCGATGGAACCCTGTGTCTCCAGCGCGAAGCGGTAGCCCAGCGGTTTACCCAGCGCGATCACGTCGCCCAGGGGTTGGATGGCCGGATTGCCACCGGACAGCGAGACCGTCAGCGGCGTATTCCCCGACAGGCGCAGGATTTCCACCATGACGGCGTCCGCTGCCATGGGCGTCCAGGTGTCGCGATAGGCGGAATCGACCGCGTGCAGCGTGTCGCACCAGACGCAGCGATAGTCGCAGCCGCCGGTTCGAACGAACACCGTCGGCTCGCCGATCAGCGCGCCCTCACCCTGGATGGTGGGACCGAAAATCTCGCTGATCCGAAGATCGGTGCTCACGGTGCGGGGGCCGGGCGGTATTCGGCCCATGTCTTTGGCGTTTCGCTGACGCGCGCTGCCGTAGTCTCGGGGTAGCGTGCGGCGCACCATTCGTAAAAATGCTGGGCCAGCAATTCCGCCGTGACGTGGTCGTCGCCGAGGATTTCGTTCAGGTGCCGATGGTCGAATACCTGATCGATATAGGTCTTGAGCGCGCCCAGTTCGCGATAGTCGCGCACGAAGCCATCGGCGTTGAGGGTTTTCGACGCGAGTTCGATCACCACGATGTAGTTATGGCCGTGCAGACGCGCACAAGGATGGTCGGCGGCCAGATGCAGCAACTGGTGCGACGCCGAGAAGTGAAATTCCTTGGAAATGCGGAACATCAGATTGCACCCTGCGCGGCAACGGCAGCCCGCCAGAAATCAGTGTCATCGTAAATCGTCGGATCTTCGATGCCCGCAATGTGGAAAGCCTCGCGCCGTTCCACACAGGTCCCGCAGCGCCCGCAGTGACGCTCTCCGCCCTTGTAGCACGACCAGGTGCGGGCGAAGTCGGTGCCATATCGCGCACCTTCGGTCACGATGTCGGATTTGGGGCGGTTGACGAACGGCGCCATCAGCGTGATCGCGGCGTATCCGTCGACCGCGTGGTTCTGCATGGTCTGGAACGAGTCGATGAAGGCCGGGCGACAATCGGGATAGATGAAGTGGTCGCCGCCATGCACGGCGGTGGCAACCGCGTCGGCCCGTTGGGCGGCGGCAATACCGAACGCGATGGCCAGCATGATGGCGTTGCGGTTCGGCACCACGGTGATTTTCATGGTTTCTTCGGCGTAGTGGCCGTCCGGCACCGCGACGTCGTCGGTCAGGGCCGAGCCGGACAGCAGGCGCCCGGTCTGGCTGATGTCGCTGATCAGATGCGGCACGCCGAGGCGATGCGCGCATTCAGCGGCAAATTCCACTTCCTTGCGATGGCGCTGGCCATAATCGAAGCTGATCAGGCCGGTCAGCGTGTGTTCGGCGGCGACCTTGTGCGCCAGAGATACGGAATCGAGTCCGCCGGAGCAGATGACGAGGGTCTTCATACTGTGTCCTTGTTTTTTCCGGGTAGGCTGCGACCGGGGAGGCGTGACTGGCACGTGTCCATGAAAGTGGGGGGCTGCCGGTTTCCCGGCACGGCGGCTCTCTTAGCTAGTGTGCCGGGTGGATGCAATGATTCCGGCAGTGTGGTCATGGCGCGTCATGCGGATGGCGTGCCCCCGTCGGCGTCCTTGCGGTTATGGACCCAGAAGGAACCAGAGCCGGAACACCTGGGTTTCCAGCCATGTCTGACGCCGCAACGCGGGATGATGCCTCAATATCGCAAGACGATCACGCCATCCGCGCTGCAAGCTTCCCTGGAGTGCCGTGACAAGCGCGCGCGCGGGATCGCTCAGCGGCAGATCGGGGTCGGCCAGGGCCCCGACATTGGCCGAGAACTTGTCCATGAAGGCTCGCGGGCCGCGCCGCAATGCGTGCCTTGCGCGGGCGATCAGGCCAGGTCGCGCCCCCACGGAGTTGCCGCCATGCTGGCGGTAGAACAGCACAGGGGTTGAGTCGAATATGATGCGACCACCGGCTGCCGAGACCAGCAGATAGCTCCACCAGTCGTGCAATGTTCCTTCAGGCGGTGCAAAAGGCGCGATCAGCGCGCGCGCTGCAGGCGTGAGGACGATGGTGCAGCCGGTCGCGATATTCTGCGTCAAGGCCGTCGCAAAGCCCGGAGGGTGCGGGACTTCCGGTGACATGGCCGTGGGGGCCAGTGTCCGGTCGGTCAGATGCTGGCGCGCGCAGTAAAGCGCGGGGACGTCGTCTTGTGGCAGCGCATCGATGGCGCGTTCCAGCTTGTCGGGGAACCAGACATCGTCCTGATCGGCGAACGCGATGAAGGCGTCGGCGGGGGCGCGTTCCAGCAAGAGGGCATAGGATTCGGCCACGCCGAGATTGCCCGGCACGTCGTCGATCTCGATACAGCGGCCGGCACCGCGATGGGCCTGAAACGAGTGCATGATCGCGACCGACGCGTCGTCGGAGGAATCGTCGCGCCACAGCAGAACCCAGTTTCGATGGCTTTGCGCCAGAAACGAGTCGAGCTGGGCGTTCAGAAACGCTTCGCCGTCGTACAGGGACAGAAGGATCGCGATGCGTGGTCCGGCGGACGGATCGGGGGCACTGTCTGTGCCGCCGACCGTACGCAGGTTCCAGCGTTGTGGACGCTCAGACATGCGTCCACGCTATAGATCAGGCAGGCGTCTTGGAAAAGAGCGCGTTGACGGTCCGCGTCAGGCTGTCGCGCCAGTGCGGCATGGCATAGCCGAACGTGGTCGCCAGCTTGGTGTTGTCCATGCGCGAATCCGCCGGGCGCTTTGCCGGGGTCGGCCAGTCCTGTGTGCGGATGGCCAGCACTTCGGGTTTGGCCTGACCGTGGGTCGCGGCGTCATCCAGTGTGGCATCGGCCAGACCGTGCCAGGTCGTCTCACCCGTGCCGCAAGCATGATAGAGGCCGGCATACTCCGGCTTCCAGCCCTCGGCCTCGATCTTGGCGATGATTGCCAGAATGGCCTCTGCCAGATCGTCGGAACTGGTCGGGTTGCCGCTCTGGTCGCCCACGACCTTCAGGGTCGGGTTCTTAGCTCCGGCATTGATCATGGTCCGCACGAAGTTCTTGCCGTGCGCGGAATAGACCCACGCCGTACGCAGGATCACCGACTTGTCATGCTTTGCCAGCACGAGGGTCTCGCCCTCGGCCTTGGTGCGGCCGTAGACGGTATCGGGCGAGACGGGGTCGGTCTCCACGTAAGGAGCCCCCTTGTCACCGCTGAAGACATAGTCGGTCGAGACATGGATCAGCGGGATGTCGAGTTCCGCACAGATCTTGGCAATCTCGGCCGGACCTTCGCGGTTCGCGCGTTCCGCACCCGCCACTTCGGTTTCGGCCAGATCGACGGCCGTCCAGGCGGCGGCGTTCACGACAGCGGCCGGTTTGACGGTCTCGATCACGGCGCGGATCGAATCCGGTGCGTCGAAATCGAAATCCGGGCGTCCGACGCGCACGATGCGATCACCGCCCAGATTGACCAGCGACGTTGCAAGCTGCCCCGCACCACCGGTAACGAGGATCGGCCCTCCGGCCCCCAACGCGGCCATCAGAGGTGGAACCAGCCGTGGGAGTCAGCGAAGGACGACGCGACCTTGTCCTTATCGGACAGCACGGCTTCGTCGGCGGCGATCGGCCATGCGATGGCCAGATCGGGGTCGTTCCACATGACCGCGCGCTCGCACTCCTTGCTGTAGAGGTCGGTGCACTTGTACTGCACTTCGGCATTTTCGGTCAGCGTGCAGAAACCGTGCAGGAAGCCCGGCGGCACCCAGAGCTGGGACCAGTTTTCCTCGGACAGTTCAGCCGCAACCCACTTGCCATAGGTGCTGGAACCGACGCGCGCATCTACAGCGACGTCCCAGATCGCGCCGCGCGTGCAGCGCACGAGCTTGCCCTGCGGGTGCGGTGCGACCTGACAGTGCAGGCCGCGGATCACGCCGCGCTGGCGCGACAGGCTCTGGTTGTCCTGCACGAATGGGATTTCTATCCCGGCATCGAACATGCGGGTCGCGTTATAGGTCTCGGAGAAGAAGCCACGATTATCGCCGAAGCGCGGTGGCGTGACCAGAATCACGTCAGGGATTTCGAGACGTTCGACTTTCATAACGGACCTCTTCCGTAGCAATATTTACGATATCGATCAGCCATGAAAAAAGGCGCGGGGGTTGCCCGCGCCCTGTTTTTCAGGCTTGCACGCTGTGGTCGGCAAGTTCATGCAGCAGGCGTCCCAGTTCGGTCTTCTTGACCCGGTCCGCCAGTTTCCGCAGCTGTTCGAGATTGATGAAGCCCATGCGGAATGCGACTTCTTCGGGCGAACCCACCAGCATGCCCTGACGGCCCTGAATGGTCTGCACGAAGGTGCCAGCCTGCATCAGGCTGTCCGGCATGCCCGCGTCGAGCCATGCACAGCCACGGCCCAGACGATCGACCTGCAGGGTGCCTTCTTCCAGATACATCTGGTTGAGGTCGGTGATTTCCAGTTCTCCACGCGGGGACGGCTTGACCTTCTTGGCCATTTCGCCGACGCGGTGATCGTAGAAATACAGGCCTGTGACAGCCCAGTTCGACGTGGGATTTTCCGGCTTTTCGACGATTTCCAGCGCACGACCGGATTCGTCGAAGGATACTACGCCATACCGCTCGGGGTCGCGGACCTGATAGGCGAACACCGTCGCACCCTCGGGGCGGTTGGAGGCTGCACGCAGCATCACGCCCAGATGGTCGGCGAAGATCAGGTTGTCACCCAGTGCGAGCGCGCAAGGGGAGTCGTCCAGCCAGTCCCCGGCGATCACGAACGCTTGTGCAATGCCGTCCGGGGTCGGCTGCACGCGGTATTCGAACTTCACGCCGAACTGCGATCCGTCGCCCAGAAGGCGCTCGAACTGCGGCAGATCGGCAGGTGTCGAGATGATCATGATGTCGCGGATCCCCGCGAGCATCAGCGTCGACAGCGGGTAATACACCATCGGTTTGTCATAAACCGGCAGCAGCTGCTTGCTCGCGGCCAGCGTCATGGGGTGCAGACGTGTGCCGGAACCTCCGGCCAGGAGGATGCCCTTCATGGGCTTCGTGTTGGTGTTCATGGGGGTGCTCATACCGAGGTTCCGAGGCGTTGACCGGTGTAGCTGCGGCTGCGGATGGCTTCCCACCACGCACGGTTGTCGAGATACCACTGCACGGTGCGGCGAATCCCGGTTTCGAAGTCGTTCTTGGCCTTCCAGTCGAGGCTGGTTTCGGCGTGGGTCGCATCGATTTCATAGCGGAAATCGTGACCGGGCCGATCCGTGACGTAACGGATCAGACGCTCACGCGGGCCAGCGGGATCGGGCTGAAGCTCATCGAGCACCGCGCAGATGGTCTTGACGACTTCAAGGTTCGTGCGCGGCTGACGCGCACCGATGGCGTAGGTCTCGCCCGGCTTGCCGGTCTCGACAGCTTTAACCAGTGCTTCGGCGTGATCTTCGACGAACAGCCAGTCGCGCATGTTGGCGCCGGTGCCGTAGACTGGCAGATCCTTGCCTTCGATCGCATTGATCGTCACCAGCGGGATCAGCTTTTCCGGGAAGTGCCAGAAGCCGTAATTGTTCGTGGTGTTGGTCACGAAGGTCGGCAGGCCATAAGTATGATACCAGGCGCGCACCAGATGATCGGACGCTGCCTTGCTGGCCGAATACGGGCTGCGCGGGTCATACGGCGTGGTCTCGGTGAACGGCGGGTCGCCGACTTCGAGGGCACCGAAGACTTCGTCGGTCGAGATATGGTGAAAACGGAAAGCGGCCTTCCGGTCGGCGTCAAGCCCGTTCCAGTATTTCCGCGTCGCTTCGAGCAGGGCATATGTTCCGACCACGTTGGTCTGGATGAACACGCCCGGCCCGTCGATCGAACGATCGACGTGGCTTTCCGCAGCCAGATGCATCACGGCATCCGGTTCGTATTTCGCGAAAATACGGTCCATTTCGCCGCCATTGACGATATTGGCGTTTTCGAAATTATACCGATCACTGCCCGCTACCGCTGCGACAGTGTCTTCAGAGGCGGCATACGTCATGGCGTCGACGTTGATTACCGTATGATCCGTCGCGGTTATCAGATGTCTTACGACCGCCGATCCAATAAAACCACATCCGCCCGTCACAACTATTCGCATTGCCGATCCTGCTTTCTGAGAGCCACGCACGGTGAACTGATACGGCGCACAGATTACAGAGAGATGTGCTGAACACAACGGGGCAAGTTGCACATAATTAACGTAAAACGATCCAGATGCGGTATCGGATACGGCAATGAACTTGAAGATGGCGAGGGTAGGGCATTTGTTTGCACAGAATCTGACAGATCATCTTCTGGAAGCCCTCCAACGACCGGATCTGGGTGTGGTGGCGGGAGGGCGGCAGATCGGCTTCGATCCGGCGCTGGAGATCGCTTTCCGGGTTGAACTGACCGGTGCCGTGACGCTGGGGCGTCCGGCCGGACGATCGGCCCGGCTTGGCGCATTTCACCTGAGACATGCTCTCGAACTGGCCATTTTGCGCGAAGCCGCTCCCGCTGCGTGCCGCGCGCTGTGTCTGTTGCTCGCGGCCCGGTGCGGGGCGGTGTTTTATGGTCTGGACGCCGGTGCCGATCACGGGCCTGTTCCCGATGCGCCGTGGGTTGGTCCGATGGCGGCTCCGCAGCCGCCGGACGCGGCAAGCCTGCCTGGTCTGGTGCAGGTGTTGTCGGTCGGGCTGGCGGGCGGTGCGGCGGCTTTCGATGTTCGGGCTGTGCATGGCGCGCTGTGTGATGCGTGGCCATATCTCGGGCCGGTCGAGGCATTGATGGCCTGTGGTGGCGATGCGCGTCTGAGCATCAATGTGGCGACCGGTCTGAATCACTACGGGTGTTCCCATCGTCCGCGCCCCTGGGCGGTGACCTTTGCCTCATCAACGGCATCATCCGTGTCTGAGCGGGGCTATGGCGGGGCGGAGAGTGCGCGCCGTGCGTTGCTGCGTGCGGGTCTGCAGGGGGCATGGGCGACGGCGACGGCAGCCCTTGCCCGGCAGGCGCGCGCCGGAATTGCCCGGCATTTCGGGCTTCACGGCACACAACAGGTGATCCTTTCGCCATCGGGCACCGACTGCGAACTGTATGCGCTGGCACTGGCGCAAAGGGCCGGGGTGCCCGTCACCAATATTCTGGTCGCGCCAGAGGAAACCGGCAGCGGGGTGCCGCTGGCTGCGGCGGGTCGTCATTTTGCTGACGGGACCGCGCTCGGTGTGCCGGTCGGGAAGGGCACGTTGCTGGAAGGGTTCGCCCCCGATACGCGCCTGATCAGCGTGGCAATCCGCGATTCTGCCGGACAGCCACGCGACGCGGATGCGATCGATGCAGAGTGCATCGCCCTGATTCAGCAGGAACTGGCGGCCGGTCGGCATGTGCTGATGCATCGGCTTGACGTGTCCAAGACCGGCATCCTGGCGCCGGGGCTGATGGCGCTGGATCGGTTTGGCGACAGGATCGATGTTGTGGTGGATGCCTGCCAGACACGCCTCGACCCGCAGCGGGTGCGCGATTATCTGGCGCGGGGCTGGATGGTGATGGTGACGGGTTCGAAGTTCTTCACCGGGCCGCCCTTTGCCGGTGCGATGTTGCTGCCAGTGACGCGGGCGCACGCACTGGGGGCGGCGTCCCTGCCCGCCGGTCTGTCGGCTTATGCCGCCGAAGGGGAGTGGCCGGAGGGTGCTGATCTGGGGCCGGTTGCGCGGGATAACCCGGGGCTTGTGATGCGCTGGCACGCCGCATGCGCCGAGATGGAGGCCCTTTCGGCCTTGCCGCGTGCCGTTGTGGCCGCACGGCTTGAGCATTTCATCGGTGCGGTGCGGGCGGAACTCGCCTCGCGGGCAGCGTTGCGACTGATCGAGCCGCCGCGACCGATGCGGCCGCCGATCAGCGATGCTTGGGACACGAAGCCCACCATCCTGGCCTTTCTGATCGCGCACGTCGGGGATGGCTTCGTGCCGCTGGATCTGGCGCAGGCGCGACAGCTTTATCGCTGGCTGAACACTGACCTGTCTGGGCTGGTCCCGGATGCCGCAGGGCTTGCGGGCCTGTTGTGCCACATCGGTCAGCCGGTTCCGGTGTCGCACCCTGCGCTGGGTGGTCGTCCGGCTGGTGCGCTGCGCCTGTCGGCGGGTGCTCGGCTGGTTTCGGGCGAGCCTTCGCATTTCGGGATGGACCCGGCGGCCCGTCTGCAGCGGGAAATTGCCGATGCCGGGCGTGTTCTGGACAAGATCGCCCTGATCGTCCAGCACTGGCCCACTCTGGCGGCAGCGGACCCCGAGCCGCGCTTTGCTCCCCTCGACCCTCAGCAGGATCACCCCGGATAATGGCCCAGAATCACGGCACCTTTCTCGATGCACCGCAGCTTCAGTCCGGCATCACGCGGTTCTGGCTGATCCGCCATGCACTGGTCGAGGAAAATGCCCGTCTGCGGGTGTACGGCACAGAAGACGTGCCGTTATGCCCCGAGAGTCTGGTGGCCCAGCGCCCGATGTATGAGGCGCTGGCGCGCAGGCTGCCTGCGGATGCGTTGTGGTTCGTCTCCCCCCTTTCGCGCACGGTCTCCACTGCGCAGGCCATTCAGGCAGCCGGATATGGGGAGCAGCCCTGGACGGTCGAGCCGGGGATCATGGAGCAGTCACTGGGTGAATGGCAGGGGCTGGTGCATGCCGATCTGCCCCCGCGCCTGACGCTGCCCGCGCACGTGTTCTGGTCGGTCTCCGCCAGTGAGCGGCCACCCGGTGGAGAGAGCATGCTCGACGTTTGCGCGCGCGTGGGTGAGGCACTGGACCGGATGGCCCATGCCCATGCCGGGCGTGACATGGTGATTGTCAGTCATGGTGGTGCGATCCGAGCAGCGCTGGCCCATGCGTTGCGGATTCATGCCGAAACAGCGCTGCATTTTTCGATCCAGAATCTGTCGGTCAGCATCATTGAGCGCCTGCCCGAGGGATGGCGTATCGTGGCGGTCAACGAGTTGCCGGGGATATGACCGGGCAGTCTCTGGCGTAAAAAACTAAACCTTCGGGCCTACAGCGTGTTTGTTGAGGAGCGTGGTGGTCGCTGCCGCCAGGAGACGTTGCCCGGGCGGCCGACAATCCCGGAAAGGAATTTCATGAAACGCTTGCTTGTTCTTGCCCTTATGGGCGCAATGTCGCTCTCTCTGTCCGCTTGCTGGTGGGGTCCGCACCATGATCGCGGCGGCTGGGATCGCGGTGGTCACGGCGGCGGCATGCACGGCGGCCCTGGTGGTGGCGGTCCGGGCGGCGGTGGCGGCTGGGGCCACTGAGGCCGATCGTCGATCAGTCGTGGAAAGGCCCGACCGGATGGTCGGGCTTTTTTTATGTGTTGGCCGCGACTGCTGCGCGACGCGCATTGAAAGCCTGATCCCAGCCGGGGTCGTCGGTCTTGATCGGATGATACAGGCGGTTCGTTTCTGCAAACGCACCAGGGTCTTCGTGAAAATAGGCATCCCGGAACGGGCGCCATACGAATGTTCCAGGCAAAAGGCGCACATCGTTGGGGGTATTGGAATAGGTCGGGCCGACGCGGTTTTCGTCCCCGCCGAAACGCAGGTCGCGCAGCGACAGACGCTGATGATGGGCGACGCTGGGCAACGTATATTCCCAGTGGCCGCCCCATTTGTCGTCACGCATGGCGTTGCAATAGGTCGTGGCGAAATGGCGCGACATCCGCATGACGGGATGAAATCCCCGTCGCCATGCGTCGCGCGGATAGCCTTGAGGGCAACGAGCGGTCGTCCAGTGGTGCCAGTCCGGTTCTGTGGCGGGTGTGGTGACGGTCGTGGTCAGAAGATCGGTCGGATCGTTCGGATACAGGCGAAAAAAATCCGCCCAGTTACCGGAGAAATCCACATCGTATTCCATCACCCACACGAATGGCCGGTTGAGGGCCAGAACGCAGGGGATGACGAGTGTGTCGAGAAACCCGTTCATAATACCGGCATTGGCAACCATCTGCCGGTAGCGCGAGGGCATCAGCTGTTCTGCGGAGGGCGTGGGGATGTCCCATTGTGGCGCGGGCCAGTTGCCGTCGTTGTGCAGGAAATGCCAGTCGATCAGACCGATCGTCTCATGACGAAGCCGTTCGAAATGCGCTGTGATGCGCGGCGTCGAGACATGGCTGATGAAAATACCCGCTGGGCGCAACGAAGCTGGTTTTTGTAAAAATCTGCGAAGCCGATTGAGCATATTTCTTCGCATCCGTTTCGGGGTGTGTGCGATTGCATCGGGTTTCGGTGGACTCTAGGGCACGGACCGGGGAAAGAAAATATCCGTCGCCGACACACCGCTGGGTGTGATCGCAATACAGGAATTTTCGGGAGGCCGGTTCGGAAAACATGTGGTGGGCGCACAAGGGCTCGAACCTTGGACCCGCTGATTAAGAGTCAGCTGCTCTACCAACTGAGCTATGCGCCCACATGTCCCGTAACAGGATGGCGGGCTTTTAACAGTCCCGACCTGTTCCGGCAAGAGAGAAAGTGAATCTTTTTCGAAAGCGCTTTACCGGTTCAGGCGCGCGAGCAGATTGTCCAGTTGATCGAGCGATCGATACTGGAAACGGATCGAACCACCCTTTCCATCGAAGGCAACCTGAACCTTCATGCCTAGCTTCTGGCTCAGGTCCCGTTCCAGCGCTCCGATTTCCGGGCTGCGGGTATCGGCTTCTGGCGTTTTGGCCGGTCTCGGGGCGGCGGTGTGCGCTGGCTTTGCGGCCAGCGCTTCGGTCTGACGCACATTCAGGCCCTGTGCGAGGACGACTTTGGCCGCTGCCGCCGGATCTGGATGGGCCAGCAGCGCACGAGCGTGCCCGGCGCTCAGTTCGCCACGGCGGACATGGGTGCGGATGGACGGCGGCAGGTTCAGCAGACGCAGCATGTTCGCGACATGCGGGCGGGATTTGCCAATCGCGGTCGCCAGTTCCTCTTGCGTCAGGCGGTAATCGGCAACCAGGCGCTGCAGCCCCTCCGCCTCTTCTATGGCGTTCAGGTCTGCGCGTTGCAGGTTTTCGACCAGTGCAGCAGCCATCGCGTCGCTGTCGTCCAGGGTGCGGATATGCACCGGGACGTCATGGAGCCCTGCAAGCTGCGAGGCCCGCCAGCGGCGCTCCCCAGCGATGATCTGGTAATGTCCCTCCCGTGCCGGATCGGGCCGGGCGAGGATCGGTTGCAGGATGCCGCGGGTGCGGATCGATTCTGCCAATTCCGCCAGAGCCGCCGGCTCCATATCCTGACGTGGCTGAAACGGGCCCGGCTCCAGCATCTCGATCGGTACCGTCGTGACGCCGCGCGTGGCATGCGATGTCGTGGCAGTCGGCGCTTCGGGCGCTTCCCCCAGCAGGGCTGCGAGCCCGCGCCCGAGACGTGGACGGTTGGCGTCTTTTTTCGACGTCATCAGGCTTTGCCCTTCGTGATTCGGGTATGCAGTTCTTCGGCAAGGGCGTTGTAGGCAACAGCGCCGCTGGATTTCGCGTCATAGCGCATGACAGCCGTGCCGTGGCTCTGCGCTTCGGAGATTCGGATATTGCGCGGGATCAGCGTGTCCATCACCTGTCCCTTGAAGAAGCCGCGTGCATCTTCGGCCACCAGTTCGGACAGGTTGTTGCGTCGATCGAACATCGTCAGCACAATCCCGGTGATGGCGAGCTTCTGGTTGAAGGCACGCCGCACGCGCTCCACCGTACGCGTCAACTGGCTGATGCCTTCCAGCGCGAAGAATTCGCATTGCAGCGGCACCAGAACTCCATCGGCCGCCACCAGCGCATTGAGCGTCAACAGCCCAAGGCTTGGCGGGCAGTCGATCAGAATGTAGTCGAACTGGGCACCAAGTTTCACGAGGGCTTCGTTCAGGCGGTGCTCGCGGCCATCGTCGGCGACCAGTTCGATTTCCGCACCCGCCAGATCATTATCGGCGGCGATGACTTTCAGGCCGGCAATGTCCGTCTCACGCATCAGGCCGGCAGGTTCGGCCCCGTCGATCATCATGGCATAGGTGCCTGCGCGACGATCTTCATAGGCCACGCCCAGACCGGTCGACGCATTGCCCTGTGGGTCAAGGTCGATCAGCAGCACCGCATGACCAAGCCCGGCGAGGGCGGCTGCAACGTTGATGGCCGTTGTGGTCTTGCCCACGACACCTTTCTGGTTCGCGAGCGCCAGAACGAAAGCGGGGTCAGTTTTGGATCGTGGCACGCCTGATTTCACTTAGCTGGAGGATGACGCCATCGGCGCTCGTGCGGCTTTGCACACGCGTTACGGCCATGTGCCAGTCGGGGGTGGCTTCGGTCAACTCTGCTTCGACGTTCCGACCCTTCAGAAAGACACAGCGGCCGCCTTCGGACAGCAGGGGAAAGGCCCATTGCAAAAGCTGGCTGACAGGCGCCAGGGCGCGGGCTGTGATGACCGGTGCCGGGTCGAGATTTGCCTGTTCGATGCGGCTGGCCAGCACGCGCACCTGCGCCCCGGTTTCGCGCGCAGCTTCGCGCAGGAACGCGCACTTGCGCTGGTCCGATTCGACCAGGGTAGTCGGGATGCCGGTGGCGATGGCCACGATCAGGCCCGGAAACCCGCCCCCGGAACCCAGATCGGTGATGCGCTCCGCGTCCGCGACAAGCGGCGCGATCTGAAGGCTGTCTGCGATGTGGCGTTCCCGAAGATGGGGAACGTCGCGCGGAGAGATCAGGTTGATGCGCGCATTCCAGCGGGTCAGCAGGTCGGCGAAAACGTCGAGCCGCTCTTGTGTTTCACGTGAAACGTCCATCATGCGGCCTGCTTCACGAATGTCAGCAGTGCCATCAGTGCGGACGGCGTCATGCCGGGCACGCGCTGTGCGGCGCTGAAATTCGGTGGGCGCGCGTTGGCCAACCGCTCACGCATCTCGGAGCTCAGGCCGCCGATGCGCGTGTAGTCGAGATTGGGTGGAAAGGTGATCTGTGATTCTGATTCGAGCTGCCGGATCTCCCGCTCCTGACGCACGAGATAGCCGCTATATCGTGCCTGGGTCTGCAGGTGCTTTCGCGCGCGATCCGGCAGATCGGCGAACCACGGTGCCAGCCGATCAATTGTCGCCAGTTCCGCACCGGTAGCGAGCACATCCATCAGACTGCGACGCCGCCCGTCGCTGGAGACCGTTACGCCTTGGGCGATAAGGTCGTGGGGCAGGAACGTCGTGGCCTCGGCCTGACGTGTTGCGCTGTCGATCGCACGTGTGTCGGCATCGAAGAGGGCTGCGCGGTGGCCGCCCACGACGCCCCACATCGTGCCGTTGGCTGTCAGGCGAAGATCGGCATTGTCGGCGCGGAGCGTCAGGCGATATTCGGCGCGCGAGGTGAACATGCGATAGGGCTCGCTGACACCCTGGGTGGTCAGGTCGTCGATCATAACGCCGATATAGGCCGTTCCGCGCTCTATGGTGATCGGATCGCCGCCGCTGGCGCGTCGTGCTGCGTTCATGCCTGCCAGCACACCCTGTGCCCCGGCTTCTTCGTAGCCGGTCGTGCCATTGATCTGTCCGGCCAGAAACAGACCGGGTCGGGCGAGCAGTTCCAGTGTCGGGGCAAGCTCGCGCGGGTCGACATAGTCATATTCAACCGCATAGCCCGGGCGAACAATTCGGGCGTTTTCCAGTCCGGGGATGGTGCGCATCAGGGCTGCCTGAACGTCGGCGGGCAGGCTGGTGGAGATGCCGTTTGGATAAGCCAGATCGCCGCCCGGATTGCCGGGCAACGCTTCGGGTTCGAGGAAAATCTGGTGGGAGTCGCGTTCGGCGAAGCGTACGACCTTGTCCTCGATCGATGGGCAGTAGCGCGGGCCGCGACCGGCGATGGCGCCGCCATAGACGGCGGACAGGTGGATGTTGTCCCGAATGATGGCGTGGGTTGCCGGCGTCGTTGCGGTGATCCGGCAGGAGATTTGCGGGTTGTCGATGGAGGTCGTCAGGCGGCTGAACGCGTCCGGAACGGCGTCGCCGTGATCTTCCGCCAGCGAGTTCCAGTCGATGGAAGCGCGGTCGAGGCGGGCAGGGGTGCCGGTCTTCAGTCGGCCCATGCGCAGGTTGAGGGACTCCAGACGGGCACCCAGGGCCGCGGCCGGGGCTTCGCCCACGCGGCCTGCCGGAGTGCTGTCGTGGCCGATATGGATCACGCCGCGCAGGAACGTGCCCGCCGTCAGCACCACGGCGCCCGCGCCGTACGTCACGTGATCGGCGGTCACGACGCCCGCAACCGCGCCAGACCCGTCGATCAGAAGATCGTCCACTGCGCCGGCCATGATCGTCAGATTGGGTGTCTCGGCCAACAGGGACTGGATGGCCGAGCAATAGAGAGACCGATCAGCCTGCGCGCGCGGGCCGTGTACGGCTGGACCTTTGGAGCGGTTCAGTAGCTTGAAATGGATGCCCGCGCGGTCGGCGGCCACGCCCATCAGGCCGTCAAGCGCATCAATCTCGCGCACGAGATGGCCCTTGCCGATACCGCCGATCGCCGGGTTGCAGGACATCGCGCCGATGGTGTCGAGCCTGTGCGTCAGCAGCAGCGTGCGCGCCCCCATCCGCGCGCTGGCTGCCGCTGCCTCGCACCCGGCATGTCCGCCGCCCACCACGATTACGTCAAAACGCTGTTCCACACACGGTCTCACTTGCCGATACAAAATTGTCCAAACACGCTGTCGAGCAGGTCTTCAACCCCGACCTGACCCGTCAGGCGTCCCAAGGCCCGCATGGCCAGCCGCAAATCCTCGCCCCTCATTTCCGGCCACGGCTGATCGAGCGAGGCAAGAAGCGCGGATCGCGTTTCCTCTATTCCTGCGCGATGGCGTGCCCGTGTCAGGGGGGCGTTGGCGTGCTGGCGGGTCAGGGCCTTGGCCCGCATGCTTAGCCTGTCGCGCAATATAGCGACACCTTGCCCATCATGCACGCTGATCCCCAGAATTCCGTCCGGCGCGGGCACGATATCGGTCTTGCTGTGCACCAGTAACACATCGGCGGTGGCGGGTTCCGGTGCGTCGGCAGTGTCGAACAGATGAATCACCCAGTCCGCCTGTTTCACGTGAAACATCGCGCGACGGATGCCTTCGGCCTCGATCGGGTCCTGGGTTTCGCGCAGTCCCGCGGTGTCGACCAGCGTAACAGGTACGCCGCCCAGCATGACACGGACTTCGATGGCGTCGCGGGTGGTGCCCGCGCGATCGGACACGATGGCGGCGTCACGATCGGCCAGATAATTCAGCAGCGTCGATTTGCCGACATTCGGCGCGCCGACAATCGCGAAGACCAGACCACGACGCAGCCGTTCGCCGCGTCCGCCGTCGTCGAGGTGGGCGCCCATTTCCGTCGCCAGTCCCGAAATTTCATCCAGAACGACCTGTTCGACTTCGGGAGGCAGGTCTTCGTCCGGAAAGTCTATCAGCGCTTCCTGCCGGGCCAGCAGGATTTTCAATCGTTCTGCCCAGCCCTGATAGACACGGCTCAGCGCGCCATCGGCCTGAGCCAGTGCCTGTCGGCGCTGGGCTTCGGTCTCGGCTTCGATCAGATCGGCGATGCCCTCGGCCTGCAACAGATCGAGCCGTCCATGCTCAAAGGCGCGGCGGGTGAACTCTCCCGGTTCGGCGGGGCGGGCACCGAGCGCGACCAGAGCATCGGCCACGGCGTCGATCACGCCCTGACCTGCGTGGAGGTGCAGTTCGAACGAATCCTCGCCCGTATAGCTGCTGGGGCCGGGGAACCAGAGCACCAGCGCGTGGTCCAGCACGATGGTGCCTTCGCCCGCGTCGTGACGCAGGCTTCGCACCTGCGCGGAACGGGGCGGGGGCACCGGGCACAGGCGCGCCAGGATGTCGTGCGCGCCTGCACCGCTGACGCGCATGATGGCCACCGCCGCGCGCCCGGCCCCGGTAGCCAGCGCGAAAATCGGAGTGCCGGATTGCGCTATAGACTGTGTCATGCGGACCACTATACGGTTGAAAACTCCCGCACCGATACGCAATCACGGACGCAGATGCCACAGCTTTCCCTTCATTCGCCGATTGGCCCCCTGACCTTGACCGAAGAAGATGGTGCCATCATCGCGCTGGACTGGGGGCGTGGACGTGATCAGGAGGAGACGCCCTTGCTGCGGGCCGCAGCGGACTGGCTGGACCATTACTTCGATGGGGAGGCACTTCCGTTCACCCTGCCGTTGCGACCCTACGGCACGCCCTATCGCCAACGCGTGTGGGCACGCCTGATGCAGATCGGGCACGGCGACACTGTGACTTACAGTGCGATGGCGCTGGAGGTGGGCGGCAGTGCACGCTCTGTCGGAGGTGCGGTCGGCGCCAATCCCATTCCGGTTATCATTCCATGCCACCGTGTCGTTTCGACTGCGGGGATCGGTGGATATTCCGGGGACGGTGGACTGGAAGACAAGCGTTTCCTTCTGCACCTTGAAAGCCTTGCACACGTCGTCGCGCAGGCCTGAACCTCGCAACATAGCCTTTACCCCGGAGAACACCCGTTCATGTCCAAGGCCATCAGAATTCACCAGTATGGCGGCCCGGAGGTTCTGGGGCTTGAAGAACTGCCGGCGCCCCGTCCCAAGCCGAACGAGGTCGTGATGCGGCACGACGCCATCGGCGCGAACTTCATCGATGTCTACTTCCGGACGGGGCTGTATAAATTTCCGGCATTGCCGGGGACGCCCGGCATGGAAGGCGCGGGCGTGATTGAGGCCATCGGAAGCGACGTGCACGATTTTCACGTCGGGCAGCGCATCGCGTATGCGGGTGTCTTGGGTGCGTATGCGCAGGTCAGGGCACTGTCGGCGGACCGTATCGTGGCGCTGCCGGACGATGTTTCGTCCGAAGTTGCCGCGGCATCGATGTTGCGCGGCATGACGGCCTATATCCTGCTGCATGAAGTCCGGCCGGTGCAGGCGGCCGAGACCATTCTGGTGCATTCGGCAGCGGGCGGCGTCGGGCTGCTTTTGTGCCAATGGGCGCGTCATCTGGGCGTGCGGGTGATTGGCGTGGTGTCCACGCCCGAGAAGGCGGACCTTGCGCGAGCGAACGGCGCGACCGAGGTTCTGGTGGGCACGGACGATCTGTCTTCGCATGTCCGGACGCTGACAGGTGGCGCAATGGTGCCGGTCGTCTATGACGCAACCGGGCACGACAATTTCCTTGGCAGTCTCGATTGTCTGGCAGCGCGCGGGTTGATGGTCAGCTATGGCAATGCGTCAGGCGAAGTGACGGGCGTTTCAAGCAGCATGCTGGCCGCGCGCGGCAGTCTGTATCTGACGCGCCCGACACTGACGACGTATATCGCGCAGCGTGCCGATCTGGTGAAAGCGTCGAATGCCTTGTTCGAGGTCATTCGGTCCGGCGCGCTGAACGTGACGATCGGACATCGCTTTGCGCTGGAAGACGCAGCTGACGCGCATCGGGCGCTGACGGAACGCCGAACCACGGGCAGCACGATCCTTGTGCCCTGAGGGCGACACAGGCAGGTATTTCCCCGCAGGGCATGTTGTTCTAGTGTCCTGCACCCCGGGTCAGGGGTAGCTAACGGCACAGTTCAGCAGAGAGATGAGGCAGACCGGATCATGAGTGACGACGCGCGCGAAGCGATGGAATTTGATGTCGTGATCGTCGGCGGCGGTCCTGCAGGATTGGCGGCGGCCATTCGTCTGCGTCAGGTCGCGCCGGATGCCAGTGTCTGTGTGATTGAAAAAGGCAGCGAAGTGGGCGCGCACATCGTGTCCGGTGCTGTGATCGAACCGCGCTCTCTGTCCGAACTGATCCCGGGCTGGCGCGAAAAGGGCGCGCCGCTCGACACCCCCGTGACCGAGGAGGCGATGCTGTATCTGACGCCGACGCGTTCGTTCAAGGTGCCGATGCTCGACCGCGTCATGCCGCACATGAACAATCACGGCAACTACGTCGTCAGTCTGGGCGATCTGTGCCGCTGGCTCGCGACGCAGGCTGAAGAAGCGGGGGTGGAAATCTATCCCGGCTTTGCCGCAGCCGAAGTGCTGATCGAGAATAACCGCGTGGTGGGTGTCGCCACGGGCGACATGGGGATCGGGCGCGATGGCAAGCCGGGTCCGAATTTCGCGCGCGGCATGGAACTGCGTGCGCGCTACACCCTGTTTGCCGAGGGGTGCCGTGGCTCGCTGTCCAAGCAGGTGATGGCGCATTACGACCTGCGTCAGGGTGTGGACCCGCAGACTTATGGCCTCGGCATCAAGGAGGTCTGGGAAATCCCGGCGGAAAATCATCGCCCGGGTCTGGTGCAGCACAGTTTCGGCTGGCCGATGGACGACCGCACCTATGGTGGCGCGTGGCTGTATCATTTCGGGAAAAATCTTGTCTCCTACGGGTTTGTTCTTGGTCTGGATTACGAGAATACGTGGCTGTCACCGTTCGAGGAAATGCAGCGCGTCAAGACACACCCGGCCTTCGCGCATCATTTCGAAGGGGGGCGGCGCATTTCCTACGGCGCGCGGGCGCTGTCCGAAGGCGGGTTGCAATCCATTCCGCGCCTCACGTTCCCCGGCGGTGCGTTGATTGGCGATTCCGCCGGTTTTCTGAATGTGCCCAAGATCAAGGGAACGCACACCTCGATGAAGTCGGGGATGCTGGCCGCCGAAGCGGTTGCTGAGGCTCTGGCCGAAGATCGGGCCGAGCCCACCAGTTTCCAGGCGCGCATCAAGGCGTCGTGGCTGTGGGAGGAATTGCGGGGGGTGCGCAACATTCGTCCCGCGTTTGCGAAGTTCGGCATGAAGGGCGGCGCGCTGTATGCAGGTTTGGACGCAATGTTGCTGAAGGGGCGTGCGCCTTGGACGTTCCATCACCCCCACGCAGACAACGAGACGTTGCGGGCGGCGTCGCTTTCGACCCCGATCGACTACCCCAAGCCGGATGGCAAACTGACGTTCGACAAGCTCTCGTCAGTCTATTTGTCCGCGACGAACCACGAGGAAGACCAGCCGGTGCACCTCAAGGTGCGGAGCGAGTCGATCTGGAAGACCGTGAACTGGGACGTCTATCGCGCGCCGGAGAGCCGTTACTGCCCGGCTGGTGTGTATGAAGCTGTGACGGTCGGCGACGACACGACGCTGCAAATCAACGCGCAGAACTGCGTGCATTGCAAGACGTGTGACATCAAGGACCCGACGCAGAACATCGATTGGGCGACGCCGGAAGGTGGCGGCGGACCCAACTATCCGGGTGGGATGTAAATTTCGCGCAAAGTACGCTACTAAACCACGCAAGATTGTGTTGAATTCAGGCGAAAGACGATCATGAAGATATTGGTGCCCGTCAAAAGGGTGATCGACTACAACGTCAAGGTGCGCGTCAAGGCCGATGGGTCGGGTGTCGAGACTGGCGGCGTGAAGATGTCGATGAACCCGTTCGATGAAATTGCGGTCGAGGAAGCGGTTCGCCTGAAGGAAAAGGGCGCCGCAACCGAAATCGTCGCCGTGTCCGTCGGTGTGCAGCAGGCACAGGACACGCTGCGGACGGCGATGGCGATGGGTGCGGACCGTGCGATCCTCGTGCTGACCGACGAATTGCCGGAGCCGTTGGGCGTGGCAAAGATCCTCAAGGCGCTGGTCGAGCGTGAGCAGCCGGGCATGGTACTGCTGGGCAAGCAGGCGATCGACGACGACATGAACGCGACCGGTCAGATGCTGGCCGGGCTTCTGGACCGTCCGCAGGGCACGTTCGCAAGCAAGGTTGAGGTCGAAGGCGGTGCGGTTCGCGTGACGCGCGAAATCGACGGGGGTTCGGAGACGGTGGCACTGACGCTGCCGGCCATCGTGACGGCGGATCTGCGCCTGAACGAGCCGCGCTATGCCTCGCTCCCGAACATCATGAAGGCCAAGAAGAAGCCGCTGGAGACAATTGCGGCGGCTGATCTCGGCGTCGATGTCGCCCCGCGTCTGACGGTCGTCAGCGTGGCAGAGCCACCGGTCCGCAAGGCAGGCGTGATCGTGGGCTCGGCGGCTGAACTGGCCGACAAGCTCCGTAACGAAGCAAAGGTGATCTGATCATGACCGTTCTCGTTCTTGTCGATCATGAAAATGGTCAGATCCGTCAGGCATCGCGTTCGGCCGTGCAGGCTGCTTCGCAGATTGGCCCGGTGCATGTTCTGGTGATCGGTGATGCCGCAGCTGCGTCCGGTGCCGCGAAAATCGCGGGCGTGGACAAGGTGCTGCTGGCGCAGGATGCGGCTCTGGCGCACGAACTGGCCGAGCCGATGGCGGCCCTGCTGGTGTCCCTGTCCAGTGACTATACCCACATCGTGGCGGCGGCGACGGCAACGGGCAAGAATATCCTGCCCCGTGCTGCGGCCCTGCTGGATGTGCAGCCGATCCCCGATGTGGTGTCGATTGTGGATGCCGACACGTTCGTGCGCCCGATTTATGCCGGAAATGCTCTGGCGACCGTGCGTTCGTCCGATGCGAAAAAGCTGCTGACCGTGCGCGCTGCGAATTTCGATCCCGCCAGCGCCGAAGGGGGTGCTGCCGAAATCGTCGAGCTTTCGCCAGTTGCCGGACCGGGTGGATCGGAGTTCGTGTCCATCGAACTGTCGCAGTCCGAGCGTCCGGAACTGGATTCCGCGCGTGTGGTGATTTCCGGTGGTCGTGGCATGCAGAATGCCGAGAACTTCAAACTGCTGGAGCCGCTGGCGGACAAGCTGGGTGCGGCGATCGGTGCGTCGCGCGCCGCAGTCGATTCCGGGTTCGTAGCCAACGAGGCGCAGGTCGGTCAGACCGGCAAGATCGTGGCACCGGAACTGTATGTCGCAATCGGAATTTCCGGTGCGATCCAGCATCTGGCAGGCATGAAGGACAGCAAAGTGATCGTGGCGATCAACAAGGATCCGGAGGCACCGATCTTTCAGGTCGCCGATTACGGGATTGTTGGCGATCTGTTCACCGTGCTGCCGGAGTTGAACGCCGCCCTTTGATTCTGGGTCACGATCTGATTGCTAGACCTGACGATGCGCGCTGCCGACCTTATCGGGCAGCGCGCATTTGTTTTTCAAAATCATGTGTTTCGAAAGT
>Ga0157365_10000266_pt1 | contig 24164 bp, 20 predicted proteins | sample AttsexASBM3_FD_111478 | JGI IMG/M metagenome (GOLD analysis project Ga0157365, IMG submission 111478) | Fungus gardens microbial communities from leaf cutter ant in Ribeirão Preto, State of São Paulo, Brazil - Atta sexdens ASBM3 | ecosystem: Host-associated > Fungi > Mycelium > Unclassified ... | reverse complement strand
GATACTACGGACTTCGCGCCCTGCTGTCTAGTGCTTTTTTGAAGAAAATGCGCGTTTGGTTATGCTTTGCGCACTATGGCGTTTATCCGTCCACTTTGGGCGTCGAAACGTACCGATCGAACCCGAAAAGCTTATAAATCACGCTCACCAGCGCCAGGAAAATCGCCCCGACAATGAGTGACATACGCGTGTCGTCGTTAAAGCCCATGCCCACCAGCACGCAGACCAGAAACGCCATTGTCAGGTAATTCGCCCACGGGAACAGCACGGAGCGGAACGGATGCGCGGCGATAGCCGCCTGGTGCGTCTGACGAAAACGCAGCTGGCTTATCAGAATGACAAACCACGGCACCATGCCCGGCAGCACGCTCGCGCTGTAGACATAAACGAACACGCGCTGCGGATTCGGGATGATGTAATTCAGGCACGAGCCCACCAGCAGGATAACAATAGAGAGCGCCACGCCCGCCACCGGTACACCATTGCGCGATACTTTCCCCATCGCCGCCGGTAGCTGACGGTTCTTCGCGAGCGCATAAAGCATACGCCCGCAGCTGTACATTCCACTGTTACAGCCGGAGAGCGCGGCGGTCAGCACCACGAAGTTAATAATCCCGGCCGCGGCGGTAATGCCGATTTTGGCGAAGGTCAGGACAAACGGGCTGCCGTTGCTGCCAATCTCATCCCACGGGAAGATGGTGACGATAACGAAAATCGCGCCCACGTAGAAAATCAGGATGCGCCACAGCACCTTGCCCACCGCGCTGCGCAGCGTGACCTGCGGGTTTTTAGCTTCGCCTGCTGTGATGCCGATAAGCTCAACGCCCTGATACGAGGCCACCACGATACACAGCGCCGTCAGGAAGCCCTTCCAGCCGCCCGCGAAGAAGCCGCCGTGCGAGGTCAGGTTATCAAAGCCAATCGCGTGGCCGCCGTTGCCGAAGCCGAAGAAAATCACGCCCAGTCCGACAATAATCATCACGATAATGGTGGTGACTTTAATCATCGCGAACCAGAATTCGATTTCGCCATACAGGCGCACCGCCGCCAGGTTCGCCAGCGCGACCAGGCCCACGGCAATCAGCGCGGGTATCCACTGCGCCATCTCCGGGAACCAGAACTGGACGTAAACCCCGATGGCGGTAATTTCCGAGATCCCCACCGCCATCCACATAAACCAGTAGGACCATGCGGTGAGATAGCCGAAGAACGGGCTCATGTAGCGGTGCGCGTAAACGGCGAACGAACCGGTTACCGGCTCAAGGAACAGCATTTCGCCCATGGAGCGCATAATGAAAAAGACGAACAGCCCGGCGATGATATAGGCCAGCAGCACGGATGGCCCTGCCCATTTCAGCGTACTGGCCGCCCCCATAAACAGCCCCACCCCGATAGTGCCGCCGAGCGCAATGAGCTCGATATGTCGGGCCTCCAGCCCTCGCTGTAGTTCCGGTTTATTCTCTGCCATAGATCCTCTGTGTTGTGTTTCACGTGCGTCCAGGTGAACCTGGTTATTGTGATGGTTAATGCCTGAGCGCGTTTGCGAGCAGCGAAACCGCGTCGCCGACCGGTAAAGCGCGGGCGAATGGTTCCGCAATTTTTGGTAAATGGCAAATAATGCGTGGCAAAAATGCGCTCACTGCGCAATAAAGCATCAGAAAGGAAGAGCGGCGGCGTCGGCAGACGCCGCCTGAAGATCACAGCTGGCCGGTGTAGTGCCAGCCGAGGTAACGCAGCAGCCGCAGCTGGCGTTTAAGGCGGCTCGGCTGAGAGAGCAGACGATAGAGCCACTCCAGCCCCAGGTGTTGCCACACTTTCGGCGCCCGTTTCACATGGCCGGTGAAGACGTCATAGGTGCCGCCGACGCCCATATAGAGCGCGTTCGGGTGAACGAGACGGCAGTCGCGCATAAAAATCTCCTGACGCGGCGAGCCCATCGCCACCGTGACAATCTGCGCGCCGCTGTCGCGGATGCGTGCGAACAGCGCCGCCTGCTCTTCCGGCTTAAAATAGCCGTCCTGCGCGTCGACGATATTCACCTTCCACTGGCGTTTAAGCTTGTCGATGGTCTGCGCCAGCACCTGCGGTTGACCGCCCACCAGAAAGACCGGCGTGCCTTCGCGCCCCGCGCGCGCCATCAGCGCCTCCCAGAGATCGGCGCCCGCCACGCGCGACACCTGCGCCTGCGGGTACTTCTTACGTACCGAGCGCACAACGCTAATGCCGTCGGCATATTTAAACTCCGCCGCTTCAATCAGGCGGCGGACGTCGGCGTTCGCTTCCACGGTCAGCATCTTTTCGGCGTTCATCGCCACCAGCGTGCCGTGGCGCAGCGCGCCGCCGTCATAGAGATAATCGAGCGCGTGTTGCATATCGCGCCACCCCAGCAGCGGCAGTCCGCGCAGCACATACACCGGGGCGGTGACGTTTTCAGACATCATATTCCTTAACCTTAAAGCGTTTCCGTTGGCGCAAGCGGGGCCGCGCGACGTCGACGCGGCTGGATCAGCCCGGCGTTATCCAGCAGCCAGTACAGCAGCTTCGCCAGCACCAGACAGGCGCCGAACACCAGCATAAAAAAGACCACGCGCGAGACGAAGGCATCCAGCCCTTCGCGCGCCAGCACGATCATGTTGAAAATGGCGCCAAAGCAGAAGCTATGCATAATCGCCGCTTTATAGCGGTTCGGCTCGCGGTTACCGCGTTCATACAGCCAGTCGAACCATTTGATTATCAGCCCGACCACCACCGCGCCGAGCGGGATAAACCACACGCCGCCCATCACTACCAGCGAGCCGAGCAGCGTCGGGGAGATAGCCAGCCCTGAATGGTTGTTCAGCACCTCCCAGGTGAAATAGTTGGCGGTATTCAGCACGATGTGCGGTCTGTCCGGCCATACCCAGGAAGGAATAAACACGTAGAAGTCGCGCACAATCGGCGCCAGCCCCTGAAACTCGATATTGCCGTAGTTTTGCAGCAGCAGCGCCAGGTTCTCCCACGGCGAGAACGTATCGCGGGTAAGATAAAGGAAAGTGTAAAAGGCCTCGTCGCCGCTCACATTCAGGCCGTAGCGCTTAAGCGCCAGCCAGAACATCCCCACAATCCCCATCACGCCCGCCGCCGCCAGCATCCCAAGCGAGATCCAGCCGCGAATAATGCCGATAAACAGGAAAATGGCGAAAGCGATAATGATATTGGCGCGCGTGCCGCCGACAATCATGTAGGTCAGAAGCCCAAAGCCAACGGTGCTGACGAGGAAAAAGAGCCACGCTCGGCTGTCCTGACGCAGGAAGTACACCACCAGCATCGCCGGAATAAAGAAGTAGAAAAAGCGCTTCAGCGCCACGCCGGAGACGTCGCTTGAGAAAATCTGGCTGTAGGAGTGCAGCCGGAACAGCAGGAAGCCGTTGTGCATAAAGAAGATGCCGACGCTCACCAGCGCGACCGCCATCATCATTATCCAGGCCAGATGGGTTTCGACGCGGTTCATCGCGAACAGCCCGCCGCCTGACGGGCGCTCCAATGTTCGCGCCCCCCGCAAGCGGGTTTTATACGTCACGTAATAGACGGCGTAGAAACAGCCCGCCGACAGCAGCGCCTGTAAAAGCACCTCCGCCGGGACTACCGCCACGTTAAAGCGAAACACCAGAATGCTGGTCAGCGGAAAGCCGAAGAAAAACGTTAGCAGAAACAGCAGCGAGAAGAAGACGTTAAAGTTAAAGCGCACACGGCGAAACTCAAACCAGGTGAGCGTGCCGATAAACAGCGTCGCCAGCAGCCAGACGATAAACAGGCCGCTGAATTGCAGTAAGCTCATGCCACGTCTCCTGAAGCGATGCGCAGCGCGCGGTGCCAGCCCGCCAGATAGTTGGGCTTAAAGAACGCGATTTGCGATTTATCGACCATCTGCAACTGACGCTGCGCCTCGCGCACCGTCACCTCGTTAAGCTTGTCACCGGTAAACAGCACCGGCAGATTCTGTTCGACCATATCCTGCCAGAACGGGTTTTCACGGCTCAGCACGCACGGCACGCCCGCCTGGATAAGCAGACACAGCGTACCGATCCCCTGCTGGCGCGCAAAGATGAAATAACCGAGATCGCACTGGCGCAGCAGCGCGAGATAAGCGTCGAAATCGAGCTTTTCACGCAGCACGTTCAGGTTTTCCGGGCTGAACAGCCTAAGCCCCGCCTGCGTAACCTCATCGATCCACGCCTCGTTATTGGCCGGGTAACCCATCGGCACAATCACGTTAACGGTATCGCCAAACTGCTGATGCACCGCTGTCAGCGCCGCGATATGGTCGTTGCTCCGATCGCCTGAGTTGCCCACCAGAATCGTCAGTTTCCCGTCACGCTCCGGCGGCGGCAGCTGGTTTAACCCTTCATCCATACGCGTCGGGAAGTAAAGCAGTTCGCCCGGCACGCCAGGATGGCGCTTCGCAAAGTGGCTGAGATCGCCGCGCGTGGCGAAGACATGGCCGACGCGCCCCTGCGCCAGTCGGCGCAGCCGGTAAAAGAGCTGAAACTTCAGGCTGCGCGAGGCCTCGTAGAGATCCGCGCCCCAGATATGCCAGCTCACCTGCGCGGGCTTCAGCCCGCCGCTCAGCATGGCGAGCCACAGCGGCGCGTTAAACTGCCCGTGCAGGAAAAAGCGCTGACGGCGGTTTTCGCGCGCCAGCGCCACGACCGCGCGCGCCAGCGATTTTTTATCCGGATAAACGCGCAGTGAAAGCGCCGGATACTGCTGGTCGAGCTGTTCATCGGCGCTCACCACCATAAAGCGGCGCGCCTGTTCGTTATCGCTGGCCAGTTCATCGTTAAAGAAACGCAGTACCGTCTGGTTATGATGGGGAATATCGGACCCCAGAACGTGAATCAATGCTGTCATGTCTGTCTGCGCCAGAGTAAAAATACGCCACAACAGAGGGCGAAATAGACAATATAGGTCGCCATATAGGCTTGCGCCGCGCCCGCCGCGCCGTGCGCCGGGATCAGCCAGTATGAAAAGCCGGTTAATAAAGCAAACTGGCTGATTTCCGTCAAAAGATAAAAGCGCAGCGAGGCCTTCGCGATAATCAGATAACCGAAAACGTAAGCGCCCACTTTCAGCACGTCGCCCACCAGCTGCCAGGCGAAGAGATCGCGCATCGCGGTGAACTGCGGTGAAAACAGCAGCCAGATAGCGAAATCCCGCAGCAGCCAGACCGCAAGGCTCGCCGTCGCGACCGCCGGCAGCACGAATTTCAGCGCGCGGACGATCTCGCGGGTAATGTCGCGCTTCGCCTCCAGCCGCGACAGGGTCGGCAACAGCCAGACGCTGAACGACGCGGTAATGAACTGGAGATAGGCGTCCGAGATGCTGCTTACGCCCTGCCAGATGCCGACGGCATCCCACCCGTAGCGCGCGGCCAGCAGGTTACGCATCATCACGTACGCGACCGGCAGCGTTACCGCCGTCATCATCGCCATCAGGGTGAATTTGCCAAGATGGCGCGCGAGCTGGCTGTCCCACCGGGGCTTCAGGTAGCGCAGCGGCACATGCTCGCGGCGTATCAGCATCCAGACCGCCGGGACCGCCACCAGCGCAGGCACCAGCGCCAGACCGAGCAACGCGCCCTCGTAGCCGCCTGCGCGAAAACAGGCGTAATACGCGACGACGCCGATGAGGCTGCCGGCAATCAGCGCCAGCGCGTTACCCGCCGCGTCGCGAAAGCCTTTAATAATCGCGAGCGTCAGGTTAGCCCAGGCGATGCCCATCTGGATGAACGCCACCAGGCGCACGACGTTCTGGTAACGATCGTGCCCGAACAGGCCAACGCTTATCGGCCCTGCCGCCAGCAGAAAAATCACCGCCAGCAGGGTCGAGAAACCGAGCACCATCGCCGATGCCGTCCCCGTGACGCGCCGCAGCCCGGCAGGATCGTCCTGGTGCTGCGCCACAAGTTTCGTGACGCCGTTGAAAATGCCCGCGCCAGCCAGCACGCCGAGAACCGTAATCAGCTGGCGGAAATTTCCTGCCTGGCCGACGCCCGTCGGGCCAAACGCGACTGCCAGCAGTTTGACGACCACCAGGCCCGCGCCGATTTTGATAAGCGTGGACCCGGCGGTCCACACGGAAGCTTTAGCGAGGGACATATCAGCCGAAATAGCTCAGCAGCGTATTAATCACCGTGCGCTGGTTCACCGGCGCGAGGTTGAAGAACAGCGGCAGGCGCAGCAGGCGTTCGCTTTCAACGGTGGTGAAGCGGTCTTCGCCGTGGAACTCGCCGAACTGTTCGCCAGCCGGACAGGCGTGCAGCGGGATGTAGTGGAACACCGCCAGGATCTCCGCCTCTTTGAGGTAAGCGATAAGCTTGCTGCGATCCTCAATATCGCGCAGCTTAATGTAAAACATATGCGCGTTGTGGCGGCAGGACTCGGGAATCGACGGCAGTGTGATGCGTCCGGCGCGCGCCAGCGGCGCCAGCGCGTCGTAGTAGGTCTGCCACAGCGTCAGGCGCTGCTGATTGATGCGGTCCGCCGCTTCGAGCTGCGCCCACAGATACGCCGCCTGCAAATCGGACATCAGGTAGCTGGAGCCGATATCGCGCCAGGTATATTTGTCCACCTGGCCGCGGAAGAACTGGCTGCGGTTGGTGCCTTTCTCGCGAATAATCTCCGCGCGCTCAACCAGCGCCGGATCGTTAATCAGCGTCGCGCCGCCTTCGCCGCCCGCGGTGTAGTTTTTGGTTTCATGAAAGCTGAAGCAGCCGATGTGGCCGATGGTGCCGAGCGCCCGCCCTTTATAGGTCGACATCACGCCCTGCGCGGCATCTTCCACCACAAAGAGGTGATGCTTTTCGGCAATCGCCATGATGGCGTCCATTTCACAGGCCACGCCCGCGTAATGTACCGGCACGATTGCACGGGTTTTGTCGGTGATCGCCGCTTCAATCCGCGTTTCATCGATATTCATGGTATCCGGGCGCACGTCAACGAAGACGATTTTCGCGCCGCGCAGCACGAAGGCATTGGCGGTGGAGACAAACGTGAAGCTCGGCATAATCACTTCATCGCCCGGCTGGATGTTCAGCAGCAGCGCCGCCATCTCCAGCGATGCGGTGCAGGACGGCGTCAGCAACACTTTCGGGCTGCCGAAGCGATGCTCCATCCACTGCTGACAGCGGCGCGTAAAGCCGCCGTCGCCGCACAATTTGCCGCTGCTCATCGCAGACTGCATGTAGTCGATTTCCGTGCCAACCACGGGCGGTGCGTTAAATGGGATCATGTTAGTTACCTGTATAACCAATAAGCGGTGCTTTCAATGTTGCCGCCGCTGGCAATATAGCGACGCAGCGCGGCGCGGTTGCCCGCCTGGGTCGCTACCCGCAAAGTGTAAAGCCCGCGCGCGACGCACCACTGGCGCGCCGCCTGCATCAGGGCTTCTCCGGCGCCGCGACCGGCCAGCAGGCCGATGCGGGCTTCTTGTTCGTTAATCTGGCGCAGCGTGACGAACCCGCGAAGCGCGCCCTGCGGCGTGCGCAGGATGAGACATTCGTGGTCGAACGCGCCTTTCACCGCGTTTTCCACCCACTGCGCGTAAAATCGTCCGCTGGCGTCCGGGGCGTACCAGGGCGCGCGAAACCGGCTCATGGCGAAGGCTTGCGCCGCCGCGTCGCGCAGGAGCGGAATATCGTCCAGGGTCGCGGTTATCGCCTGCGCGTCATCGGCAGGCGCGGCAGACGTCAGCGGCAGCGCGAAATCCACCTCGCCTTCCACCAGCTGAAACCCAAGCGACAACAGGCCATCCAGCAGATCGCTGCGGGCGGCGGGCACCTTCGCCTGTACGCGCGACCAGACGCCTAATTGCGCCACGTCTAACGCCGGTGCGGTATCGGAGAAACGGACAATCGCGCTGTCGATGCCGAAAAACTGGCTCTCCCACTCAAGGGGTTCAATACTGGCGCGGACGGGCACGGAGGAGCTCCATCAGATACTGGCCGTAGCCGGTTTTGGCGAGCTGCTGCGCGACGCGCTTCACGTCCTCGTCAGCCAGCCAGCCGTTGCGCCAGGCAATCTCTTCCAGACAGGCGATTTTAAAACCCTGACGTTTTTCGACCGTCTGTACAAAGGTGCTCGCTTCAATCAGGCTGTCGTGCGTGCCGGTGTCCAGCCAGGCGAAACCGCGGCCCAGCAGCTCGACGTTCAGCTTGCCCGCCTCCATGTACATCTGGTTAATGGAGGTGATTTCGAGCTCGCCGCGGCTGGAGGGTTTGACCTGCTTTGCGTACTCCACCACGTTGCTGTCGTAGAAGTAGAGACCGGTGACGGCCCAGCGGGATTTCGGGTGCGTCGGCTTTTCCTCAATGGAAATCGCGCGGAAATCCTCGTCGAACTCAACGACGCCGAAGCGCTCCGGGTCCATCACCTGATAGCCGAACACGGTCGCGCCGTCGGTCCGCGCGGCGACATGGCGCAGTTTCGGGCTGAAGCCCTGCCCGAAGAAGATGTTATCGCCCAGCACCAGACACGACGGACCGCCCGCAAGGAAGCTTTCGCCGATGATAAACGCCTGCGCGAGGCCATCCGGGCTCGGCTGGGCCGCGTATTCCAGCGAAATGCCGAACGCGGAGCCATCGCCCAGCAGGCGCTGGAAATAGCTCTGGTCTTCAGGCGTGGTGATGATGAGCACCTCGCGGATCCCGGCCAGCATCAGCACCGACAGCGGATAGTAGATCATCGGCTTGTCGTAGATGGGCAGAAGCTGTTTGGAAACGCCGCGTGTAATAGGATGAAGGCGGCTGCCAGAGCCGCCCGCCAGAATAATGCCTTTCATGCCGGTCTCCCGTCGTGTTTAACGCGCAAGCCCCAGACGCTGGCCCTGATAGCTACCGTCCTGCACCTGCTTCCACCAGGTCTCGTTGTCGAGATACCACTGCACCGTTTTACGCATGCCGCTTTCGAAGGTTTCCTGCGGCCGCCAGCCGAGCTCGCGCTCAATTTTGCTGGCGTCGATGGCGTAACGCAGATCGTGGCCTGGGCGGTCCTGAACAAAGGTGATAAGCGAACGGTAAGCCCCGACACCGGCCGGTTTCTGCGGCGCAAGCTCTTCCAGCAGCGCACAGATGGTTTCCACCACGTCGAGGTTTTTCTGTTCGTTATGGCCGCCGATGTTGTAGGTTTCGCCCACCTCGCCCTGCGTCACGACCAGGCAGAGCGCACGCGCGTGATCTTCCACATACAGCCAGTCGCGGATCTGCTGGCCGTTGCCATAGACCGGCAGAGGTTTACCCGCCAGCGCGTTGAGAATGGTTAACGGAATAAGCTTTTCCGGGAAGTGATACGGCCCGTAGTTATTGGAGCAGTTCGTGACGAGCGTCGGCAGGCCGTAGGTGCGTCGCCAGGCGCGCACCAGATGGTCGCTGCCCGCTTTGGACGCGGAGTATGGACTGCTTGGCGCATACGGCGTGGTTTCGGTGAAGAAATCATCCAGCCCGTGCAGGTCGCCATAGACCTCGTCCGTCGAGATATGGTGAAAGCGAAACGCCGCTTTCTGCGCATCGCCCAGCGCGCTCCAGTAACGACGCGCGGCTTCCAGCAGCGTATAGGTGCCGACGATGTTGGTTTCGATAAACGCCGCCGGGCCGTCGATAGAGCGGTCAACATGGCTTTCCGCGGCCAGATGCATCACGACATCCGGCTGGAATTGCGTGAACAGGCGATCGAGGCTCTGCGCGTCGCAGATATCAACCTGTTCAAAGGCGAAACGCGCGTCCTGCGCCACCGGCGCCAGCGAGCCGAGATTACCGGCGTAGGTGAGTTTATCCACCACCAGCACGGCATGGTCGGTGTTCTGGATCAGGTGCCTGACCACGGCGGAGCCAATAAACCCGGCGCCGCCCGTCACCAGAAAGCGTTTCATCGCCAGACTCCTTTGGTATCGACGACCCAGGTGTGGTTGAGCGTAGCGCCGTCAATGGCTTTGAACTGCTGATGGTCGACCAGCATCACCAGCACGTCGGCCTGCGCCAGCGCGTCGTCGAGCGCGGCCAGACGACATTTGCCGTCAAGGCGCGCCGGCAGCGCATGGATGTTCGGCTCGACCACCAGCGTCTCGCCGCTGTGCCAGTCGGCGATAAGCTCCGCAATTTCCATCGCCGGGCTTTCGCGCAAATCGTCGATATTTGGTTTGAACGCCAGACCAAAGCAGGCGATTTTCACCTCGCTGGCGCGGCGGTTGGTCGCCGCCAGACAATCTGCCAGCGTGCTTTTCACCTGCTGGATGACCCAGTGCGGTTTGTGGTCGTTCACTTCACGCGCGGTGCGGATGAGCCGCGCCTGCTGCGGGTTCTGCGCCACGATAAACCACGGGTCGACCGCGATGCAGTGGCCGCCGACGCCGGGGCCCGGCTGCAAAATATTGACGCGCGGGTGACGGTTCGCAAGGCGAATCAGCTCCCAGACGTTGATGCCCTGGTCGGCGCAAATCAGCGACAGCTCGTTGGCGAACGCAATGTTGACGTCGCGAAAGCTGTTTTCGGTGAGTTTGCACATTTCGGCGGTGCGGGAATTCGTCACCACACACTCGCCTTCGAGGAAAATTTTATAGAGCTCGCTGGCGCGCGCTGAACAGACGGGCGTCATGCCGCCAATTACGCGATCGTTTTTAATCAGCTCGACCATCACCTGGCCTGGCAGCACGCGCTCCGGGCAGTAAGCGATGTTGATATCCGCCGCCTCGCCCACCTGCTGCGGGAAGCTGAGATCCGGTCGCAGCGCCGCGAGCCACTGCGCCATCTGCTCAGTGGCGCCGACCGGCGACGTGGATTCGAGGATAACCAGCGCGCCTTTACGCAGCACCGGCGCGACGGATCCCGCCGCCGCCTGCACGTAGGCCATATCCGGCTCGTGATCGCCCTTAAACGGCGTGGGCACGGCGATAAGATAGGCGTCCGCCTCGACAGGCTGCGTGCTGGCGCGCAGAAAACCGCCTTCCACGGCGGCTTTCACGACCTTATCCAGCTCCGGCTCGACAATATGAATTTCACCCCGGTTGATGGTATCGACCGCATGCTGATTGATGTCGATGCCGATGACCTGTTTTTCTCGCGACGCGAAAGCCGCCGCGGTGGGTAAACCGATATAACCCAGACCAATCACCGAAATGGTATTAAAACTCATAGTGATACCCGATTATTTTTAAGTGCATGTAAGATCCGTTCGCATGCCTGGCCGTCGCCATAAGGGTTATGGGCGTGGCTCATGGCCTGATACGCCGCGTCGTCGTGCAGTAGTCGTGTCACTTCGTCGACGATACGCCGCGTGTCCGTGCCGACCAGTCGCACCGTGCCCGCCTCGACCGCTTCCGGTCGCTCGGTGGTTTCACGCATCACCAGCACCGGTTTGCCCAGCGACGGCGCTTCTTCCTGAATCCCGCCGGAGTCGGTCAGGATCAGCCAGGCGTGGTTCATCAGCCAGACAAACGGCAGGTATTCCTGCGGCTCAATCAGCACCACGTTTTCCACATGGCCCAGAATGCGGTTCACCGGTTCGGTAACGTTAGGGTTGAGATGGACCGGGTAGACAATCTGCACATCGCGGTTTTGCGCGGCGATATCCGCCAGCGCGCGGCAAATCTGTTCGAATCCTTCCCCAAAGCTTTCACGGCGATGCCCGGTGACCAGAATCATTTTCTTGTCGCCGTCGAGGAAGGGATATTGCGTTTCCAGACGCAGACGCAGCGGCTCATCTGCCATCACGCGATCGCGCACGGTGATGAGCGCGTCGATAACGGTGTTGCCGGTCACGAAGATGCGCGCATCAGGGATGTTTTCTCGCAGCAGGTTCTGGCGCGACAGCTCCGTCGGCGCGAAGTGATACATCGCCAGATGACCGGTCAGCGTGCGGTTAGCCTCTTCCGGCCACGGCGAGTAGAGGTAGCCCGTGCGAAGCCCGGCCTCGACATGACCGACGGGGATACGCTGGTAAAATGCCGCAAGGCTGGTGGCGATTGTCGTCGTCGTATCGCCATGTACCAGCACTACGTCCGGGCGGAATTCAGTCAGAATCGGTTTCAGCCCTTCAAGAATGCGGCAGGTGATCTCCGTGAGCCCCTGTCCGGGCTTCATGATGTTCAGATCGTAGTCCGGCACAATGGAAAAAAGATGCAGCACCTGATCCAGCATCTCGCGATGCTGAGCCGTGACGCATACCCGCGTGTCAAACGCGGGATCCTGGGCCAGCGCATGTACCAGCGGCGCCATTTTTATAGCTTCTGGTCGCGTGCCAAAAACGGTTAGTACTCTCACAACGATTCTCTTCAGTTGGCGATGAAGGCGACGCGCGCCTTCATCCAGGACGCGTGCTTATGCGGTGCGGCGGCGGCGGACCAGAGCCACGCCAGCGCCAGTCAACGCCCCAACGGCTCCCCACATGATCATCAGGAATGCGCGACGTGGGCTGTCGCGTTTAACCGGCTCTTCCGGCGTACGCAGATAGCGATAGGTCTGAAAACGCGGGTCCAGCGTCGGCCCGACGTTCAGCGTCGCCAGCATCGCCCGGTTCTGATCGTAGTCGATGTCATAGGTCGGCCCTACGGCCTGGAGATTTTCCAGCCGTGCCTGCAACAGCGGGCGCCCCAGCATGAACAGTTCAGAATCCGGCAGCTCATCTGCGGGAACGTCCGTTTCGCTGCGAGAAATGTTGTGTTGCTCCGCCACCTGCAGCGCCTGCTGAACGCTGTGCACGCGACGATCGAAGATGGATTTCGCGACCGCTTCCTGGCGTTTCACCTGCGCTTTCATCTGGACGGTGCGCGCCGCCCAGGCGCCTTTGAGTTCATCGTTAAGATGACTGGCGGCACGCTGGCTCGCGAAGGCGATGTACTGACGCAGCAGGTTGTTCGCGTCCGGCGCGGTTTCCGCGATAAGCCGGATGTTATCGTTTTGATTACGGGTGACGTCGCCTGCGGTGAACTGAATGTTGTCGATAAACTCATCCAGCAGCGCGGCGTCGGCTTTGCTGTTGCCGACTTTGCGCTGCTTGTAATAGTCCGTCTGCGACCAGAAATCGCGACGGGTATCCCACGCGGAGAGTTGCATGATGAATTCTTTATACGCGTCGTCCATCACCGAGGGCTGATCCACCGGCGCCAGATTGGCTTTCACATCCAGATTGCGCAGAAACTGCTGCTGTGAATAGTAGCCGCCCAGCATGTTCACGGTGGGACGATCGGTGATAGCCATCGCGCTCCACTCCTGGCGCGCAAAGAATGTATAAGTGAGAGCCACGAGCGCAAACAGCACGGCCATTCCGACTATCCAGAATTTCCCTGCCCACAGCGTTCGAAACAGACCCCGAATATCCAGTTCATTATCTGTCACTCCTGACGGAGTGCCCGGCACTTTTTGATTCATCACGTCCCCGATTTTCTTTAATTAGCGGTGGGCTTGTTGCTTCCGCGCTTTATGCGACGCTTAACGCGTTTAATGAAGCGCGCCACTTTCCATGCCCGTTTGATACAGTAGCCGTAGAAGAAAAATGCTAGCAAGAATAATGCCAACATTACCCACTCAGGGATAATATGTGCGGCATATTCGGACGCTACGCCGATGCCAGCGAGCAGCGCGGCGGCGAGCGTGATAAGGACAAACGCCTGACGAGAAGTAAAGCCGGCGCGCATGATCAGATGATGAATGTGCTGACGGTCCGGCGAAAAAGGACTCATGCCTTTACGCAGACGGCGGTACATGATGGCAATCATATCCATCAGCGGAATCGCGATGATCCAGAGCGCGGTCACCGGGCTAATCGGATGCGTTTTCCCCTGCGTGGTTTCCAGCAGGATCCAGATAACGGTAAACCCGATAAGCGTACTGCCCGCATCGCCCATAAAGACTTTATAACGCCGTCCGAATGCGCCGAGGTTCAACAGAATATAAGGAAGGATGGCGGCAATCATGGCGAAGCACCACATCGACAGGCTGGTCTGCCCGTCAAACCACAGGATCATCCCGATGGCCGCGAAGGAGACGCACGACAGCCCACCGAGCAGACCATCAATCCCGTCCACCATATTAAAGGCGTTAATTGCCGCCCAGACGGCAAACAGCGTGAGGAAATACCCAAACGGCCCCAGCACCATCTCCCACGAGCCGAAAATATACCCGAGACTGCGCAGATAGAGCCCGCCCACCGTCATCATCACCACGCCGATAACGGCCTGGATAACGGCGCGTATTTTTACGCTGATGTCGTAACGGTCATCCAGCGCGCCGACAAACACCAGCACCCCGGCGCTCGCCAGGTATAACGCCGCATGAGGAATATAGTAGTCCGCAATGGAGAAGGTAAAACAGATGCCTGCGTAGACGGAGATGCCGCCCACGAGCGGGATCAGCCCTTGATGGCGCTTACGGAAATTGGGCTTATCGACCAGACCAACCCTTTTGCCCAGCTTTCGTGCAAAAAAAAGAAAAACAAATGTGAATAAAAAAATACTGATTAGCTCAGTACCAACGGTAACTAAATTCACAGTGTGCGCTCTCTGCAAACGTTAAGTCCGGAGGAAGTATAACTGCGGCAGTCAGGCTTTCTAAGCACTCCTCCGCCCCTCATCCCTGAACAGACTAATTATTATTCAGTAAGATAAACATAGCTCAGGCCAGATAAAAACTGGCGCGCCTTTACTGAAAGTCGTGTAAAGATCACGCCTGTTGCCTATCGTATAGAGCAACAAAGAAAAACGCCACGTCGTGACGTGGCGTTCCCCGAGTTCCCGCTGACTACGAACGTTTCATCATATCGAAGAATTCGTCGTTCGTTTTGGTCATCGCCAGTTTATTAATGAGGAATTCCATCGCGTCGATCTCACCCATCGGGTGAATGATTTTACGCAGGATCCACATTTTCTGCAGTTCTTCCTGAGTCGTCAGCAGCTCTTCTTTACGGGTACCGGAACGGTTGTAATCGATAGCCGGGAAGACGCGTTTTTCCGCGATCTTACGAGAGAGATGCAGTTCCATGTTACCGGTGCCTTTAAACTCTTCGTAGATAACTTCATCCATTTTAGAGCCGGTATCAATCAGAGCAGTCGCAATAATGGTCAGGCTACCGCCCTCTTCCACGTTACGCGCCGCACCGAAGAAACGCTTCGGACGATGCAGGGCGTTAGCGTCCACACCACCGGTCAGCACTTTGCCGGATGCCGGCACGACGGTATTGTAAGCGCGGGCCAGACGGGTGATGGAGTCGAGCAGAATGATAACGTCTTTTTTGTGCTCGACGAGGCGCTTGGCTTTCTCGATAACCATTTCAGCAACCTGAACGTGGCGGGAAGCCGGTTCGTCGAACGTGGACGCGACCACTTCGCCTTTCACCAGACGCTGCATCTCGGTCACTTCTTCCGGACGTTCGTCAATCAGCAGCACCATCAGCACACAATCCGGGTGGTTGTACGCAATGCTCTGCGCGATGTTCTGCAGCAGCATGGTTTTACCGGCTTTCGGCGGCGCCACGATAAGACCACGCTGACCGCGGCCAATCGGCGACGCCAGATCCAGAACGCGAGCGGTCAAATCTTCAGTCGACCCGTTGCCGCGCTCCATACGCAGACGCGAGTTCGCGTGCAGCGGCGTTAAGTTTTCGAACAGGATCTTATTACGTGCGTTTTCCGGTTTATCGAAGTTAACTTCGTTCACTTTCAACAGCGCGAAGTAGCGCTCGCCTTCTTTCGGCGGACGAATCTTACCGGAGATGGTATCCCCTGTACGGAGGTTGAAACGGCGGATTTGGCTGGGAGAAACGTAGATATCGTCGGGACCGGCGAGGTAGGAGCTGTCTGCAGAACGGAGGAAGCCGAAGCCATCCTGCAATATCTCCAGCACACCGTCGCCAAAGATATCTTCGCCACTCTTCGCGTGCTGCTTCAGGATGGCGAAAATAATATCCTGTTTGCGCATGCGGGCCAGGTTTTCCAGGCCCATATTTTCGCCGAGAGTAATCAGCTCAGAAACCGGCGTATTCTTTAATTCGGTAAGATTCATAGTGGTGGGTTCTTAAACTCGGGGTAAATCTCGAACGTAATGTTGTGAATGGTATGGCAGGGTCATCCATGCCTGTTTACGGGCTTCATCTCATGTCTGTTCGTTGCCTGGTTGCAGGTAAGGAACGCAGAACTGAAACGACAAGACGGAATGAGTGATAAGTCCCGGAGTTAATGCTCTTCTCGCCTACCGGTCTCGGTATTGACATTGTCATGGGCGGGAAGCGTCGGGTATTACAAGATTCAAACTAAAAGGTAAGTTTAAATTGAAGTCAAAAATAAAGTTAGCATGACTGAAGCCGGGCGTCCAGCGGTCCTGAGTATTTAGGAACCGTGATCGCCCCGGCGGGGAACCATTACGCCAGGTTGGCGTCGAGGAACTCTTTCAGTTGGCCTTTAGACAGCGCGCCCACTTTGGTCGCCGCCACTTCACCATTTTTAAACAACAGCAGAGTCGGAATGCCGCGGATGCCGTATTTCGGCGCGGTGCCCGGGTTCTGGTCGATGTTCAGTTTGGCAACCGTCAGTTTGCCCTGATATTCATCAGCGATTTCATCAAGGATAGGGGCGATCATCTTGCACGGACCACACCATTCTGCCCAGAAATCAACCAGCGTCAACCCGTCCGCTTTAAGTACATCCGTGTCGAAACTGTCGTCAGTCAGGTGAATAATTTTATCGCTCATGTTTTACTCCAAAGATTAGGCCTGTCATGTTGGTGTAGCATTAACCAACATAAGGTTGACTTTATTTCACCGGATACGCTTTCGTAAAGCAATAGTTAGCTGATATTCTACCACACTATGAGCAAAACACACTTGACTGAACAGAAGTTTTCCGACTTCGCCCTGCACCCTGTCGTAGTTCAAGCCCTTGAAAAGAAAGGGTTTCATAACTGCACACCTATCCAGGCTCTGGCACTCCCGTTAACGCTCGCGGGCCGTGACGTTGCAGGGCAGGCGCAAACCGGTACCGGCAAAACGATGGCGTTTTTAACGTCAACGTTTCACTATTTACTCTCACACCCTGCGGCGGAAAATCGCCAGGTGAATCAGCCACGCGCCCTGATTATGGCGCCGACCCGCGAACTCGCGGTGCAGATTCACTCCGATGCGGAACCGCTGGCGGAAGCCACCGGCCTTAAGCTGGGTCTCGCCTACGGCGGTGACGGTTACGACAAGCAACTGAAAGTGCTGGAAAGCGGCGTCGACATTCTGATCGGCACCACCGGCCGTCTCATCGATTACACCAAACAAAACCACGTCAACCTGGGCGCGATTCAGGTCGTGGTGCTCGACGAAGCCGATCGCATGTACGATCTGGGCTTTATCAAAGACATCCGCTGGTTGTTCCGTCGCATGCCAGCTGCCGCACAGCGTCTCAATATGCTGTTCTCCGCGACGCTCTCTTACCGCGTGCGTGAGCTCGCTTTCGAGCAGATGAACAACGCGGAATATGTCGAAGTCGAACCGGAGCAGAAAACGGGCCACCGTATTAAAGAAGAGCTTTTCTATCCGTCTAACGAAGAGAAAATGCGCCTGCTCCAGACGCTGATTGAAGAAGAGTGGCCGGATCGCGCCATTATTTTCGCCAATACTAAACATCGCTGTGAAGACATCTGGGGCCATCTGGCAGCAGACGGTCATCGCGTTGGCCTGCTGACGGGCGACGTCGCGCAGAAAAAACGTCTGCGAATTCTTGATGAATTTACCCGTGGCGACCTGGATATTCTGGTTGCGACCGATGTTGCGGCGCGCGGCCTGCATATTCCTGCCGTCACCCACGTCTTTAACTACGACCTGCCGGACGACTGCGAAGATTACGTTCACCGCATCGGCCGTACCGGTCGCGCGGGCGCCAGCGGCCACTCCATCAGCCTCGCCTGTGAAGAGTACGCCCTGAACCTGCCGGCGATCGAAACTTATATCGGCCACTCCATTCCGGTGAGTAAATACAATCCGGACGCGCTGTTAAGCGAACTGCCGCCGCCGAAGCGCCTGTCGCGTCCGCGCACCGGCAATGGCCCGCGTCGTTCCGGCGCGCCGCGTAACCGTCGTCGTACAGGATAAGCGCAATGCCCGGCACCTCCTCACTGTATGCGGCAATCGACCTCGGTTCGAACAGCTTTCATATGCTGGTGGTACGTGAGGTGGCCGGGAGCATTCAGACGCTCACGCGTGTGAAACGCAAGGTCCGCCTCGCGGCGGGCCTCAGCGCCGACAATACCCTTTCGACGGACGCCATGGAGCGCGGCTGGCAATGCCTGCGCCTGTTCGCCGAACGACTTCAGGATATCCCGTGCGCACAAATCCGCGTGGTCGCGACCGCGACGCTGCGCCTTGCCACTAACGCCGACGAGTTTGTCGCCCGCGCGCAAGAGATCCTCGGCTGTCCGGTACAGGTAATTGCCGGCGAAGAAGAAGCCCGGCTTATCTACCAGGGTGTTGCGCATACCACCGGTGGCGATGACCGCCGTCTGGTCGTGGACATCGGCGGCGCCAGCACAGAACTGGTGACCGGCACCGGCGCCCGCGCCACGTCTCTCTTCAGCCTGCCAATGGGCTGCGTCACCTTTCTTGAGCGTTATTTCACCGACCGCAGCCTGACGCAGGCGCATTTCGACAGCGCCGAGCAGGCCGCGCGCGAGGTGTTGCGCCCGGTTATCGCGCAGCTGCGCGGTCAGGGGTGGAGGATCTGCGTCGGCGCATCCGGCACCGTGCAGGCGCTGCAGGAAATCATGATGGCGCAGGGCATGGATGAGCGCATTACGCTTGCCAAGCTCCAGCAGTTGAAAGCGCGCGCCATTCAGTGCGGACGTCTTGAGGAGCTGGAGATTGAAGGCCTGACGCTTGAGCGCGCGCTGGTCTTTCCGAGCGGCCTTGCCATTCTTATCGCCGTTTTCAGCGAGCTGGAAATCGCGTACATGACGCTTGCCGGCGGCGCGCTGCGTGAAGGGCTGGTCTATGGCATGCTCCATCTCGCGGTGGATCAGGATATTCGCAACCGTACACTGAAAAATATTCAGCGCCGGTTTATGGTGGATATCAGCCAGGCCGCGCGCGTGGCCCAGCTGGCGGAACGGTTTGCCGGAAGCGTGGAAGCCGAGTGGGCGCTGGACGATCTTAGCCGTGCGCTGCTGCACAGCGCCAGCCTGTTGCATGAAGTCGGCCTCGCGGTCGATTTTAAACGTGCGCCTCAGCACGCCGCTTATCTGGTGAATAATCTCGATTTACCGGGCTTCACGCCCGCGCAGAAAAAGCTGCTGGCGACGCTGCTGCTGAACCAGACCGGGACGGTCGATCTTCCGGCGCTGCAACAGCAAAACGCGGTGCCGCTACGCGTGGCCGAGCGCCTTTGTCGACTGCTGCGCCTGGCGATTATCTTCGCCAGCCGTCGACGCGACGATATGCTGCCGGATGTCACACTGACCGCGCAGGGCGACACGCTGATCGCGACGCTCCCGCAGGACTGGCTCTGCGTGCATCCGCTGGGTGCCGAGATGCTAGAGCAGGAGCAGCGCTGGCAAAGTTACGTGCACTGGCAGCTCGACGTGCAATAAAGCTAAACGCATAAAAAAACCGCCTGCGAGGCGGTTTTTTATATCGGTGCATCGACATTAGCCGCCGCGCGCTTTCGCCAGCATCGCTTTGATATTCGCGACGTTCGCCTGGCCTTTTTGCATTCGCTCCTGCGGCGTGACCACTTTACGCTCGGTTTCCCACTGTAAATCGTCCTGCGGAAGTTCCAGCAGGAACCGGCTCGGCTCCGGGCGCACCAGCTCGCCATACTGACGGCGCTCTTTACAGAGCGTGAAGATAAGCTCTTTCTGCGCACGCGTGATGCCGACATAGGCAAGGCGCCGCTCTTCGTCGATATTATCTTCATCGATGCTGCTCTGATGCGGCAGCAGCCCCTCTTCCATCCCGACCAGAAAGACATACGGAAATTCGAGGCCCTTTGAGGCGTGTAACGTCATCAACTGGACCTGGTCGAGTTCTTCGTCGCTTTCGCCGCGCTCCATCATGTCGCGCAGCGTAAAGCGCGTCACGACCTGCGTCAGCGTCATGGGCTCGTCGAGATCGGTGCCTTCAAGCATTTCTGTCATCCAGCTGAACAGCTGATTGACGTTTTTCATGCGCATTTCCGCCGCTTTCGGGCTCGGCGAGGTTTCAAACAGCCAGGCCTCGTAATCGATGCCGCGAATGAGATCGCGCACCGCCGCCACCGGCTCGCGCTCGGACAGTACCGCCACTTCCTGCAGCCACTGCGTGAAGCGCGTCAGCGACTCATAGCCGCGCCCGCTCAGCGTCTGGGAAAGGCCCATATCAAAACTGGCGGTGAACAGACTTTTATTGCGCTGGGTCGCCCATTCGCCAAGCTTTTGCAGCGTCGCCGGGCCGATTTCGCGCTTGGGCGTATTCACGATACGCAAAAACGCGCTGTCGTCGTCCGGGTTAGTAAGTACGCGCAAATAGGCCAGCAAGTCTTTGATTTCCGGGCGCGAGAAGAACGACGTACCGCCGGAAATCCGATACGGAATGCGGTTCTGCATCAGCATCTTTTCAAAAACGCGCGACTGATGGTTACCGCGATACAGGATCGCGTAATCCTTGTACTGGGTTTTGTTGATAAAGTGATGCGCGATAAGCTCACCGGTCACGCGCTCCGCCTCGTGATCTTCGTGGTTGGCGGTGAGCACTTTCAGCTCGGTGCCATAGCCCAGCTCGGAAAAGAGCTTTTTCTCAAAGACGTGCGGGTTATTGGCAATAAGAATGTTGGCCGCTTTAAGAATGCGCCCGGAGGAGCGGTAGTTCTGCTCAAGCTTAATCACCTGCAGCGCCGGAAAATCCTGGCTCAGCAGCACCAGGTTTTGCGGACGCGCGCCACGCCAGGAGTAGATGGACTGGTCGTCATCGCCCACCACCGTAAAGCGCGCGCGGTTGCCCACCAGTAGCTTCACCAGCTCATACTGACTGGTGTTGGTGTCCTGGTATTCATCCACCAGAAGGTAGCGAATGCGGTTCTGCCAGCGCTCACGCACCTCTTCATTACGCTGCAACAGCAGCGTCGGCAGCAGGATCAGATCGTCAAAATCCAGAACGTTACATGCTTTCAGATGCGCGTCATACAGGCTGTAGCAGTGGGCAAAAATACGCTCGCGCTCGCCGATAGCGCGCGCCGCCGCCTGCGGCGGGCTCAGCAGATCGTTCTTCCAGTTCGAAATAGTCGAAATCAGCTGTTGCAACAGCACCTTATCGTTTTCGATAAGCCCTTCGGTCAGCTCTTTAATCAGCGCCATCTGATCGGTATCGTCAAACAGCGAGAAGTTGGATTTCATGCCGAGCGCCGCATATTCGCGCTTGATGATTTCCAGACCCAGCGTGTGGAAAGTCGAAATCATCAGTCCGCGCGCCTCTTTGCGCCCGAGCGTCTGGGCGACGCGCTCTTTCATCTCACGCGCGGCTTTGTTGGTAAAGGTGACTGCCGCGATATGGCGCGCCTGATAGCCGCAGCCGCGGATCAGATGCGCGATTTTATTCGTGATGACGCGGGTTTTACCGGAGCCAGCGCCCGCCAGCACCAGGCAGGGGCCAGTGACGAATTCGACGGCTTGTTGTTGGCGGGGTTCAGACGCATAAGTTACTCAGTGAAAGTCAGAGGAGAAGGCGGCTCCCCACAGCAGGTACGGCAGTACGAAGGGAGAAAAACGCGTGGTAGTATAGCCAGCGTTATCAACCCCACTCAAGGCACGATCATGGCAAAAACAGCAGCAGCACTGCATATCCTTGTTAAAGAAGAAAAACTGGCACTGGATCTGCTGGAGCAAATTAAAAACGGCGGCGATTTTGAAAAGCTGGCCAAAAAGCACTCGATTTGCCCGTCAGGCAAGAAAGGCGGCCATTTAGGCGAATTCCGTCAGGGCCAGATGGTGCCGGCTTTCGATAAAGTCGTGTTCTCCTGCCCGGTGCTGGAGCCAACCGGCCCGCTGCACACGCAGTTCGGTTATCACATTATCAAAGTGCTGTACCGTAACTAATCAAAAGGCCTTCTCACAGAGAAGGCCTTTTCTTTGGGGTTCGAGTGTCGCGTTCAGGCGGGTGGCGCTGCGCTTACCCGCCCTACGGTTTACCCGCCAACGCCGCTGCGGGTCAAAAGACGACGGGGAATCAGCCTGCGACCGCGATACGCTTCATATCGGTCATATAACCGCGCAGCTTCTGCCCGACTTTCTCGATCTCATGGCTGCGAATCGCATCATTGACGTCACGCAGCTGCGCGTTATCTACCGCGGTGCCTTCTGTCGCTTTACCCAGATCGCCCGGCTGCAGTGTGGTCATAAATTCTTTCAGCAGCGGTACGGCGGCATTGGCGAACAGGTAGTTGCCATATTCCGCGGTATCCGAAATCACCACGTTCATTTCATACAGGCGCTTACGGGCGATGGTGTTCGCGATAAGCGGCAGCTCATGCAGTGATTCGTAGTAGGCGGATTCTTCGATGATGCCAGCATCAACCATAGTTTCAAACGCCAGCTCAACGCCCGCTTTCACCATAGCGATCATCAGCACGCCTTTGTCGAAATAGTCCTGCTCGCTGATTTTGCCTTCAAACTGCGGCGCGTTTTCAAACGCGGTTTTGCCGGTCTCTTCGCGCCAGGTCAGCAGTTTTTTATCGTCGTTAGCCCAGTCCGCCATCATGCCGGAGGAGAATTCACCGGAGATGATGTCGTCCATGTGTTTCTGGAACAGCGGCGCCATGATGGTTTTCAGCTGTTCAGAGAGTGCATAAGCGCGCAGTTTCGCCGGGTTAGAGAGACGGTCCATCATCAGCGTAATGCCGCCCTGCTTCAGGGCTTCGGTGATGGTTTCCCAGCCGAACTGGATCAGTTTTTCCGCGTAAGCCGGGTCGGTACCGTCTTCCACCAGCTTGTCGAAGCACAGCAGAGAGCCCGCCTGCAGCATGCCGCACAGGATAGTCTGTTCGCCCATCAGGTCAGATTTCACTTCAGCGACGAAAGAAGATTCCAGCACGCCCGCGCGATGGCCGCCGGTGGCCGCCGCCCACGCTTTCGCGATAGCCATGCCTTCGCCTTTCGGATCGTTTTCCGGGTGAACCGCGATAAGCGTCGGCACGCCGAAACCACGTTTGTACTCTTCGCGCACTTCGGTGCCCGGACACTTCGGCGCCACCATCACGACGGTAATGTCTTTACGGATCTGCTCGCCCACTTCCACGATGTTAAAGCCGTGAGAGTAACCCAGCGCAGCGCCGTCTTTCATCAGCGGCTGTACGGTGCGCACTACGTCAGAGTGCTGTTTGTCCGGCGTCAGGTTAACCACCAGATCCGCCTGCGGGATCAGCTCTTCATAAGTACCGACCTGAAAACCGTTTTCCGTCGCCTTACGCCAGGACGCACGCTTCTCGGCAATCGCTTCTTTACGCAGGGCATAAGAGACGTCCAGCCCGGAATCACGCATGTTCAGACCCTGGTTGAGGCCCTGCGCGCCGCAACCCACGATGACTACTTTTTTCCCTTTGAGGAAGCCTGCCCCGTCGGCGAATTCATCGCGCGCCATGAAACGGCATTTGCCCAGCTGCGCCAGCTGCTGGCGCAGATTCAAAGTGTTGAAGTAGTTAGCCATGGTGATACCTCGTGATGTTGTATTGTCTTATTGTTCGATTAACTGCGTCGCTAAAACGACGGTACAGATTTCAGGTTACAGGAAGGCGACGATTTCGCGAGCCGGGCTGCGCAGGGTTGCGAGCCGGGTCAGAGAAAGGCCGACACACCGGTGACCTGAAACAGGTTAAGACCACTATATGACAGGAATTTTGTTGCGGAAATTGATATATTGACAACGTTACGTTGCGTTTTTCGCAATGCATATTCAAGGAGACGCCTGAGTGGATCTACGCGATCTGAAAATGTTTCTGCATCTGGCGGAAAGCCGCCATTTTGGCCGCAGCGCGCGCGCCATGCACGTGAGCCCATCCACGCTGTCGCGTCAGATCCAGCGGCTGGAAGAAGATCTGGCCCAGCCGCTGTTTATTCGCGATAACCGTACCGTGACGCTGACGGAAGCGGGCGAGGCGCTGTGCCAGTTTGCCCAGCAGACGCTGTTGCAATATCAGCAGCTGCG
>Ga0157365_10000265_pt1 | contig 24182 bp, 24 predicted proteins | sample AttsexASBM3_FD_111478 | JGI IMG/M metagenome (GOLD analysis project Ga0157365, IMG submission 111478) | Fungus gardens microbial communities from leaf cutter ant in Ribeirão Preto, State of São Paulo, Brazil - Atta sexdens ASBM3 | ecosystem: Host-associated > Fungi > Mycelium > Unclassified ... | reverse complement strand
GGGAAAAACGGCCGCAGACGCTCCATCTGTTCATCCGTCAGCCAAAACAGGTCGCTCATCTTCAGTCTCCTTGCAGAGCCTGAATCAAAATTCCCTACACAAATCAATGGGTCCTGAGCCTAGAGTCTAACTTAGAATCTAACTCTTGTAGTTGGGCCGCCCAGTCTGAGGATAACCGCGCCACCGCCGCCGAACAGCTCTCGAAATCCCCGAACCGACAGCCATCGCTGCCCTTGAGCCGTAAGCCGGGAGGGAAGAGATGATCGTCGCCCTCCTCAACCAGAAGGGCGGCGTCGGCAAGACGACGCTCGCCCTGCACCTCGCCGGCGAATGGGCCTTGCACGGCAAGCGTGTCACGCTGGTCGACGCCGACCCGCAAGGCTCGGCGCTCGATTGGTCGCAGCAGCGCGCGCGGGAAAACGTCTCCCGGCTGTTCGGCGTCGTCGGCTTGGCGCGCGACACGCTTCATCGCGAAGCGCCCGAGATCGCCCGCACCGCCGACCACGTCGTGATCGACGGGCCGCCACGCGTCGCTGGCTTGATGCGCTCGGCGTTGCTCGCTGCCGACCTGGTGCTGATCCCTGTGCAGCCATCGCCGCTCGACGGTTGGGCATCAGCCGAGATGCTGGCGCTGCTGCGCGAGGCGCGCATCTACCGCCCCGGGCTTGCCGCGCGCTTCGTGCTGAACCGCTGCGGCGCCCGCACGGTGATTGCCCGAGAGACGGCCGAGACCCTGGCCGATCACGATCCGCCGGTGCTCACCAGCACAATCGGCCAGCGCGTCGCATTCGCCGATGCCGCGCAATCTGGCCGCCTGGTTTTCGAGCTGGCCGAGCAGAGCGCCGCCGCCCGCGAGATCGCCGCGCTCGCCGCCGAGGTTGCGAGGATCGCACCATGAGCGAGCGGTCGACCAGGCGCGGTTTCGCTGCACGGCCAGGAGATGCCGAGAGCTGGATCAAGGCGCCCGAAGTTACGGCTCGCCGCGCTGACAACGCAGTGGCGTTCACCGCGCGGCTGACGATCGACGTCACGCCGGCGCTGCGCGGCCGCATCAAGGTCGCAGCCTTCCGGCGCGGGATCACCGTCGCCGACATGCTGCGCGACCTCTTCGCGCGCGAATTCCCCGACGATCGCGGAGAACCGTCATGAACGACAACACGCTGTCGCCGCAGCAAGCCGCGCCGCCGTCCAGTCGCGGCGCCATCGCACTCACGCATGTCGAGCTGACCTGGATCGAGAAGAAGATCGAGCGCTGGCTGCGCTTCGGCCGCCGCGCCGAGGAGAAGATTCTCGATCGTCGCCGCAGCATCTCCAGCTTCAAGCCCGGCAGCATCTTCGCCTTCGTGCGCTGGGCGTCGAACGATTTCGGCACGATCGTCTCGCGCATGGACATCGTTCGCGCGGTCGAGCCAGGCGCGCCCTACCAGACACTGCCCTTCGTGCGCCCCGGCGGCGAGATCCTATTGTGCGTCGATAGCTGGCCGAAGGTCGAGCGCGTGCTGCTGGCGATCGATGCGGTCGAAGCCCTCGACATCGATCCGGCCGACGCCGCGCCGGAACACTGGCGTCATCTCCACAACCGCCTCGCAGTCGGGGACGACCCGCACGCTTACACGCGCGAACAGCATGCGGCGTGGCTGAAGCGCCGGAGGGTCGCTCCATGAGTCGCTTCGGCTACGTCATGACGACGTATTTCGTCATCCTCGTCGTTGGCGCACTCGCATTCTTCCACCCAGTCCCCCGACTGATCTGGAACGCCACGGCCAGCACGCCGACAGGGCTCTATGCGCTGCGCCCAACGGGCAGGCTCCACGCGCTCGAGCTGGTCGCGGTGCGGCCTCCGGAACCTGTGGCCAGCTACCTCGCCGATGGCGGCTTCCTGCCCAAAGGCGTGCCGCTCCTGAAGCATGTCATGGCGGTCGCCGGGCAGACTGTGTGCCGGGAGGGGAACGCCGTCATCGTCGATCACGTCGAAGCCGGCGCGGTCCGTGACCGCGATCATCTCGGCCGTCCGCTGCCGCGCTGGAGCGGCTGCCACACGCTCACCGCGGGCGAAGTCTTCCTCATGAATCCGACCGTCCCGGACAGCCTGGACGGCCGCTATTTCGGCCCGCTCCCCGTCACCGCGATCGTCGCGCGCGCGGTCCCGCTGTGGACCGACGAGGCCGGCGACGGCCGCTTCGTGTGGCGCGCCGCTACCGATTGACCTGCTTCTCAACCCGCCAACCACGGAGGTTTCCCATGGCACAGATCGGTCAGTTCACCCGCGACAAGTCCGGCTTCACGGGACGCATTCAAACGCTGTTCTTCTACAGAGACCTTTCCCTCGTCCCGGCCGAATCCTCCGATGCCGAGAACGCGCCCGACTATCGCGTCCACATCGGCGATGGCGACGGCCCGGAGATCGGCGCGGGGTGGAAGCGCACGGGCGAGAAGGCAGGTGAGTATGTCTCGCTGGTCATCGACGATCCCGCGCTCGCGCAGCCGATCCGCGCCAATCTGTTCCAGTCGGGCGATGACAAGTCCGCTTGGGTGCTGAACTGGAACCGCCCGCCCAAGCGCGGCGAGCAGGACTGATCGCATGCGGCGCGCGCTTCTCCTGCTCGCTGGGCTGACAGCGTTCGGCATACCCGCCGTCGCCGTCCACGCCCAGACGGCGCCCCTCGATCTCCACGCCCCAAGCGATCCCTATGCGTCGCTCATTGCGGAGGCGGCGCAACGCTTCGTCATTCCAGCGGCGTGGATAAGGGCGGTCATGCGCATCGAAAGCCGCGGCGATCGGCATGCAGTCTCGGCCAAGGGCGCGATGGGTCTGATGCAGCTCATGCCCGAAACCTGGGCGGCGCTGCGCGCTCGCTATGGCCTCGGGCGCGACGCGTTCGATCCGCACGACAACATCCTGGCAGGCGCGGCCTTCCTGCGCGAGATGCACGACCGCTACGGATCGCCAGGCTTCCTCGCGGCCTACAATGCGGGGCCTGGACGATACGAGGACTACCGCGACCGCCACCGTCCATTGCCGGCCGAAACGGTCGCTTATGTCGCGGCGCTCGTCCCTTTTGCCGGGGACGGCGTGACCGATGGGCCTGTCCTGGTGGCGGCCTCCGATCCGTCGTCCTGGACACAAGCGCCGCTCTTCATCACGCGGTCGGCAAGCGCTGAACCGGCCCGTGGCGCGACCTCCAAGCAGCAGCCAAACGACACGCCGACTGCGATAGCTGTGCACGACTTGTCGGCCATCGCACCGCAATCAGGCGGTCTGTTCGTGCCGGTGTCCGCATCGGGGCCGCAGCGATGATCGCGCTTTTCGCCAGTCTGCGATTTGCAGCGGATTCACCGCCGACGTGCGCTTTCCTTGGCGACGCGGTGTTCTCGGGCCCTTCCATAGGCTGGATTGAAGCTCCCAGGCGCGATTTCGCAGGCAGTCGTGGCGCGGCGCATTTCCGGAAAGAAGGAAGGGCGATCAGGGGAGGCGTGCAGGAACCGACCGACAGAGGGCCAGATAAAAGGCCGCAAGGTGCGGCTCTGTCGGTCGGTTGTTTTCGTTGGGGTTTTTGGCTGATCCCGCAATGTGCGGCCTCGGCGGGCAATGTGCGTCGCGGCCTCAACGCTTTGCCGAACCTGGGTTTTCCGCACATTGCCGGCGCTGGCCATGGCTGAGGAGAACGACTTCCAGCCCCGGCCTGGCCGCATCCGCTCCTCGCGCAGCCAGCGGGCGAAGCCCTTCATCGCCCAGGCGCTCGCCGCCGCCCAGCGCGCCGGCGGCGGCGTCTCGCGGCAAGGTCTGCTCCGGAGTGGAAGCCGCTCGACCTTCGGCCGCGGCCGTGTCGCCGCCATCCGGGCGAACCATCTGCTGACGGGCCGCTCGCGCCTGGTGACGGTCAAGGCCCGCGTCGTCCGCCACACGGCGCGTTCGGCGCCGCTCGGCGCCCATCTCGGCTACCTCCGGCGTGAGGGCGTCACCCGGGATGGAGAGAAGGCCCGGCTGTTCGGTCCCGAGACCGACGACGCCGATCCCAAGGCCTTCGCCGAGCGGAGTGAGGGCGACCGCCACCACTTCCGCTTCATCGTCTCGCCGGAGGACGCGCCGGAGATGGCCGACCTCAAGGGCTTCGCCCGCGAGCTGGTCGGCCAGATGGAGAAGGACCTCGGCACCAAGCTCGATTGGGTCGCCGTCGATCACTGGAACACCCAGCACCCGCATGTCCACATCATCGTGCGCGGCGTCGCCGACGACGGCCAGGACCTCGTCATCTCCCGCGACTACATCAAGGAAGGGATGCGCGCCCGCGCTCAGGACCTCGTCACTCAGGAACTGGGACTGCGCAGCGATCTCGACATCCGCCAAGCGCTCGAACGCCAGGTGGACGCCGAGCGCTGGACCCAGCTCGACCGGCAGCTTGTGCGCGACGCCGGCCGGCAGGGCGTCATCGACGTCGCGCCTTCTCCTGGCCAGGAGCCGGACCCGTTCCAGTCGCTGAAGGTCGGGAGGCTGCGGCATCTGGAGAGCCTCGGCCTCGCGCATCAGCTCGGGCACGGCCAGTGGACGATGGACGAAGCCGCCGAGACGACGCTGCGCGAACTCGGCGAGCGCGGCGACATCATCAAGCGCATTCATCGTGGTTTGCGCGAGCACGGGATCGAACGCGCGGCCGCGAGCTATGTGCTCGCCGGCGAAAGCCTCGATGTGCCCGTCATCGGCCGGCTGGTGGATCGCGGCCTGGACGACGAATTGAAGGGCACCGCCTATGCCGTCATCGACGGCGTGGACGGCCGTACACACCACATCAAATTCCCCGACCTTGACGCGACCGGCGATAGTGCGCCGGGCTCCATCGTCGAGCTGCGCAAGTTCGACGACGCGCAAGGGCGCCGGCGGGTGGCGCTGGCCGTGCGGTCGGACCTCGCCATAGAGGATCAGGTGACGGCCAGCGGTGCCACTTGGCTCGATCGGCAGGCGGTTGCGCATGATCCCGTGGCGCTTGGCCAGTCGGGTTTCGGCGCCGAGGTCCGCGATGCGCTGGACCGGCGGGCCGAGCAGCTCATCGAGCAGGGCCTCGCCAAGCGCCAAGCGCGCGGCGTCACCTTCTCCCACGGCCTGATCGGCACGTTGCGGCGCCGTGAGGTTGAAGCCCTGGGCGAGCGGCTCGCCGCCGAGACGGGCCAGACCTTCAACCAGGCCGCCTCCGGCGAGTACGTCGCCGGGTCATACCGTCAGCGCTTCGCGCTGGCCTCCGGCCGCTTCGCCATGATCGACGACGGCCTTGGCTTCCAGCTTGTGCCCTGGACTCCGTCCCTCGAAAAGCAGCTCGGCCGCCACGTCTCCGGCGTCGCCCGGGACGATGGCGGCGTCGATTGGAGCTTCGGGCGCAATCGGGGGCTTGGCCTTTAGCCAGTCGCTCCGACTGACGCCTCAGGCTCGCCGAATCAGGGCGTAGCTGCCTCGCGAAAGCCTTCATCATTTTTGGCGCTGTCTATCGCCCAAGCGACAAAGCCAACGGAACGGACGAGCACGGCGCCCAGTCCAAACCTATTCTCGGCGCTACTCGAAACGGCGTTGATCTTGCCCTTCCTCATCCATGCCGTAATATGCGTTTATGATCCGTTCCGATTGGCGTTGAGCCAGGCTTCGGCACCCGAAAGATCAAAACCGTGGATGGCACCGAAATCGCGGACATCGTCGTCCCGCAGCCGACCATCCAAAACCTCGCCGATTACGTGGAGAGAGAGCGCGCGGGTGCCGCTTTTGCAATGGGCGAGGACAGGCCCCTCCGACTTGGAGAGTGCATCTTGGAAAGCCCGCACATCGTCCGTCGAGATCGATCCTAGAGTGACCGGCACGTGCGCGTAGGCGAGGCCAGCGGCAAGTGCGGCGCTCTGCTCGGCGGCCGTACCCGGCTGGGCTGCATCCTCGCCATCGGGCCGATTATTGATGATGGTGGCGACGCCTTGGCCGGCCAGCACGTCAAAGTCGGCAGGCGAGGGCTGACCCATGACGAATAGTTTGTCGTTTATTTTGACAGGCTGCATTTGCGATCTTCCAAATTCGAGATTGTTGAGCCGGCTTCATCTATCCGACGGCGCCCTGCCTTCGGATAAATGCGCGGGTCTATTTTCGGCGCAGTGGGGATGCCACTCACGACGCGGCGGCTATCAGGACATCCTTCAATTTTTTGTCCAAGGCCTGCGCGACGACGTCGATCCCACCATCGTGGAACTGCCCAAAGACCGAGGCCGGGCTATCGTACTCAAATGCCGCCGTCCCGCCGGGCTCTGCTCTCAGGATCACGCGAATAGGGGCATAGAGAGCAGCTGAAGAGCGTATGCGTGACATCTTGGAAGCCGTCAGCGGGTTTCCGATCTCGTACTGGAGAGCTTGGCCCGGCAGACCGAGCGAGCGTAGAAGCCGGCCGTGATCGCGAACGCTGAAGATCGAGAGCGGCGCACTCTTTTCCAGTCGCTGCAGCACCGTCTGCGGACCTTCAGCTTCATTTACTTCGAGAAGCCTGGAATCCAATTTGGGCAGCATGCCCTCCAGCTTCGCCCTGACCTCCTCGAAGGAATGGCGCGAATGGATCGTGACATGTTGCACGGACACTGTCCGCACCTCGATTTCGCCCGTCGCACGAGAGACTGAGGACGCATCGGCCAGCAGAACGGAGGGCTGTGAGGGAGAGGCGCCCGAGGCCGCTTGCGCGGATACGGAGGCGGAGAGGATCGGCCGGTTCATAGTATGTATCCCTTTCTCAGGGCTGGATGTGGTGGTCGAAGATCACGCCGTGTGCGGATTTCGCGGTTGCGTGGCCGGAAACGCGGGGAACATCCGCGCTATAGCTTTGCCAATTGGATGCGTTGCGGCGGAGAGAAAGCCGCCCCACGCCTCGGGATCTGTCCGGTGCAGTTTCGCGGGTGGCCGAGACAAAGCCGGCATCTCGCCGCATGGCGGTCGGTCGACACCCTTCCGTCAGTCGGCAGAGGCTCAGGACAGGGCGAACTCCTTCCGCAGGCTCTTGTCGACCGGGCCGGCCGGCATGAACCGCCGGAGCTTCGCGAGAAGCGCCGCCTTGCGGTCGCCCGGATGCCGCATCCGATAAGGCGCCTCGATGGCCTGCAGGATCCGCCCGGCGACATTCTCCGGCTCCGGCGCGGCCTTGATTGTTGCCGTGACCGCCGCCACCGTCCGCTGGAACTGATCGACATAGGCCGGAATGCGCTCCGCCGTCGGCGCGGCATTCGTATCGAGCCCGGTGCGGGTGAAGCTCGGCTGGATCAGAATCACGCGGATGCCGAAATTCCTAACCTCGTGGTCCAGGCTTTCGGACAGGCCCTCGACCGCGTGCTTCGTCGCGGCATAGAGTCCCATGAACGGCGCCGGCAGAAAGCCCAGGACCGAACTCAGGTTCACGATTCGCCCGCTACCCTGGGCCCGCATGGCCGGTAGAACCGCCCGCGACATGCGCAGCACGCCGAATAGATTGGTGTCGAACAGGGCCTGGGCCTCTTCCGGGCTGGTCTCTTCGACGGCCCCGACGATCGAATAGCCGGCATTGTTGATCAGCACGTCGATCCGCCCAGCCTGATGCAGCACGCTCTCGACCCCGGCCTTGATCGACGCCTCGTCGCGGACGTCGATTCGGACGAAGGTCACGCCGTCGATGGCGTGCGCTCTCTCCGGGGTGCGGACGCCGCCGAAAACCTGGTAGCCCTTGCGAGCCAGCAGTTCAGCCGTTGCCCGGCCGATGCCGGACGACACGCCGGTGATCAAGGCAACTTTGTTGTTCATGATCTTGCTCCTTGGGTCTGCTCAGGCCGCGAGCATGAGATGCGTCGTCGCGGGCTTTGGTGAAAAGAAGATGCGCCTTCCTCTTCGGCGCGATAATTAGCTAAGATTGGCGATCATTTTCCTGCAGAATGGCATAATCGTGGATCGCCTGGATGCGATGATCACTTTACTTGCGGTGGTCGACACCGGCTTCTCCGCTGCCTCACGCAAGCTGCGCGTGCCGGTGACGACCGTGAGCCGGGGTGTCGCCGAGTTGGAGGTGCATCTGCGCACGAGGCTGCAGTAGCCCACGACGCGGGGGTGACGCTGACGGATGCCTACGCGCTCTATGTCGCGGCCTGCCGGAAGGTGCTGGAACAGCGACACGGGGCAGCCTGTAAGCGGCCGGTCGATGACCTCGGCGTACGCTCTCTCAGTCCGGGACAGTGGTTGCAGGACCGGCGGATCCGCGTTTCGGGTAGTGACTGTCGCCGGGCTATCCCCACGCCGCATCGTTCAAGGCATCGATTGGAATCTTGAGATAGCGGCGACCGTTGCTCTCGGGTTCGGGAAGCCGGCCGCCACGGATGTTGACCTGGAGGGCGGGGAGGATGAGCCTCGGCATCGGTAGGCTCTTGTCCCGTGCGTCGCGCGCAGCGATGAAAGTCGTCTGGCTGACGCCTGCGAGGTGAATATTCCCCATCTTCTGTTCAGCGACCGTACTTTCCCAACGGGGCGCGCGGCCGCCCGGCTGATAATCATGGCCGGTGAAAAGCCGCGTATCCTCCGGCAAGGCCAGGATAGCCTGCAGCGACTCCCAGAGCTGCTCCGCGTTGCCCCCCGGAAAATCGGCACGGGCCGTGCCGGAATCGGGCATGAAGATCGTGTCATGCACGAAGGCGGCGTCGCCGATCAGGTAGGTGATCGAGGCCAGCGTGTGGCCTGGCGAATAGAGAACGCGGCCATCGAGCGAGCCGAGGTTGAAATGCTCGTCGTTCTCGAACAGATGATCCCATTGCGATCCGTCGGTCTTCAGCTCGGGCCAGTTATAGATGGACTGCCATAGGCGCTGGACGTCGGCCACATGGGCGCCGATCGCGGTCGGCGCACCGGTCTTCTCCTGCAGATAGTGGGCCGCCGAGAAATGGTCAGCATGCGGATGGGTGTCGAGGATCCACTGTACCGTCAGCTTTTCGTCCGCCACGTAGCGCAAAATGGCATCGGCGTTCATCGTAGCAACGGAGCCCGATTTCTCATCGAAATCCAGGACCGGATCGATGATCGCGCATTGACCGGTCGCAGGATCCGACACGACGTATTGGACACTGAACGTACGCGGATCGAAGAAGCCTTTAACACTTGGCCGCCGTTCCGTGTGGCGCGCCAGCCATTTAGCGGCAACGGAAAGATCGACCCCCCATTTGCCGCCGAGCGCGGGCAAATCCTCGCGGGCCAGGCGCCCGTCCAGCACTTCGCCGATCGCATGCAGGCTTGCCGAGCGGATACCGCTTCGGCAATGCGCGAATACGGGGCCGGGGCTGTCGGACACGGCCTTCTGAAATGACCGCACATCGGCTTCGGTGATCGTCGCGGCCGTCACAGGGATGAAGTGAAAGGCCATGCCTCCCGCTTCCGCCGCCCGCTGCTCAGCCGCAGGGCTCGGCTGGTCGGGCTGTTCCCCACCCGGCCGATTGCTGATGACACTCTCGAAACCGGCCGCTGCTAGATCGGCAAAAGCGTCGAGACCTGGTTGAGGTGCAATGAAGAGTTTGTCGGAGATCTGCGTCGCGAAGGAACGCAGCGATGCGGTGTTGGTCATGTCACCCTCCTAGGGGGCGGCCGAGCATCACTCGGCTGCTGCAATAAGTGTTCGAGCATCAAGCGTCAGGCTGAACCGCCCGTCAGGGAGAGCCGTCCGCGACGCCCGGGAGTTGGCGCAGGGGCGCGAGAGGGGCGAGCGGCAGCAGTTCGAACCGCATCAGGTGCGCCTGCCCCAGCGGCAAGGCCTCCAGCATCGCATGGGCTTCCTTGGGGTCCGTCACGTTGAGGAGGAACACCACGCCGTTGCGGTCCGCGAGCGAGAACCACTGGTCGATCTTACCGGCGAGATAGAGCTTCACCGTCTCGCGCACTTCGGTCGGCAGAATGGCGCGGACCTCGGCAATCGTCGCACCTGGGGTCAGGGTACCGATCGCGAGAATATGGGTAACGGGTTTCGGGAAAGACGGGGTGTCGGCGTGGGTCGAACCGGCGGCGACGGTCGCCGCGAGACCGGCGGCAAGAATCGCAGAAAGCAAGCGGGTCACGAGAATTCTCCTCTTGGTGCGCCCGGTCTAGTACGGCCCGGTGAGAGGTTCAGGGTTAGGCGCCCGCAGGATGCGGGCGCAGTCTTCGCAGGCCGTCAGGATCTTTCACTCTCGGCGAAGGCTGCTCTGTTCGCCGCGATAAAAGCCTCGATCGACATCGGCGGCCGGCCGGTGATCGTTTCGACGAGATCGTTCGTGCCGGCGAAGATGCCGGTGCCATGATCACGCGCGACCTCGTAGAGGTGCTGGGCGAGGAAGGGCCGCTTGAGATGCGTCTCGATATCGGAGCGGAACGCTTCGAGGGAAACAGGTTCGAACGCGATCGGTCGACCGAGGGTCTTGGACAGGATTTCGGCGACGTCTGCTTGTGCCAGTTCGACCGGTCCATACAGCGGATAGGTTTTACCGCCATGCGGTGCAGGATCGCTCAGAATGGCGGCAATGACCCGGCCCTGATCCTCCGAGGCGATCGGCGCGTGCTTGTTGTGGCCGAAAGGCGTCCGCAAGATGCCGCGTTTGATCAACGGGATCTGGAAGGGGTAGAGCAGCCATTCGGCGAAGAAAGTCGGTCGGAGATGCGTGACGGGTACCCCCGACCAGTCGAAAACACGCTCGCCGATCCAATGATCCTGAGCTGCATGGCTCGCGGCATCGGCCCGCGCTGACTTCTGCGACATGTTGACGATCGCCTTCACGCCCGCTTCCTTCGCGGCTTGGGCGAAATAGGCGGTCGCCTGGATCAGCCCGGGCTCGATGGGGTAGATGAAATAGGCAGCCTCGACGCCCTTCAGGGCAGCGCGAATGGAGTTGAGATCCAGCAAATCCCCGACGACGGTCTCGACCCCGCGGTCACGCAAGGCCTCGGCCCGGCTGTCATCTGTCCGAAGCATCGCGCGGATGCCGGTGTGGCCGCGCTCCAGCAGGTCATCGATTGCAGCGCCGCCGGTATTGCCGGTCGCTCCGGTGATCAGAATTGTTTTAGTCATGTTGGGGGGATTTCCTTTGATGCCGTAATCGGGGTGGCCGCTATGCATGGCCCCGCAGCGATCATGGGCAGTCTATTCGTCGATCGGCCGGCCACGAGCCCCGTTCCTGGGCGCTCGGGCCGAGTGCGGTCTTCATGGTCAAGCCGAAAGCATGATGCGGGCGCAGTCTTCGGCCGCGTCGATCTGCGGCCAGTGGCCGGCATCGAGCGCATGCAGCGACGCATTGCGCAGCTGCGCCTGCAGGAAGGCGGCGGCCGAGAGGTGCAGGTAGGGGTCGTTGCGGCCCCAGATGAGCTGGACCGGCACAGCCGAACGGCGAAGCGCCACGATGCGACCGGTATTGGCGGCAACCTCGTCCTTGAGCTGACTGGTCATGTGAGCGAAGGCCATGGCGGCGCTCGGCTGCTGACGGAAGTTCGCGTCGATCAGCGGCCCAAGCAGTTCTTCGTAACGGGTCCGGCCAGCGGCCGCCGCATCGCCCAGCAGGAGCTGGCGCTGAAACTCGATCAGCCAAGCGAATTGCTGAGGGCTCGTGAGGAAATGATGCGCGAGCGCCTGCAATGGCTTGTGCGAGAACAGCTCGATCAGCTCCGGCACCAGCAGCCCCGGCGCTTCGCCGTAGAAGACGTTCATCAGCACGACGGAGGCGACGCGTTCGGGGTGCGCCAATGCCAAATTGAGAGCGGCCGGGCCGCCGGCGTCATGGCCGACCAGCACGACCTTGTCGAGCTGCAGGGCGTCGAGCACGGCTACGACGTCGCTGCGCTGCTGGGCGAAGCTATACTGCGCCCCCGCCGGCTTGTCGGAAGCGCCGAAGCCGAGGAAGTCGATGGTGATGGCCCGCCTGCCGTCCGCAACGAGGTGAGGGATCAGGTCATCATAGATGTGCCCATTGTCCGGGAAGCCGTGCAACATCACGAAGGCGGGGCCGTTGCCGGCATAGTCGCGGACATAGACATCGCCGCCAGCGGTCGGCACACGATGTTCAGTGAAAGTGGTCATTTGTTATCTCCGTCATCCGGCGCGGACGGCCCTCTAGGCCGCCGGCGCGTTGTTCGAGTTCTTGGGTAGGTTTCGAGCTTATGCAGCCTGGCCGTAGCGAGCGGCGGCATGCTGGCGGGAGAGATGGGGGCCCAGTCGGCCGCGAGCCGCATTGAAGGCGTCCCAATCCGCGCGCTCGGGCAGCGAAGGAATGGTGATGTCTTCGCCCGCATCGAGGCCGGCAAGCGCCGCGTCGACCAATTCTTCGGCGTCCATCACCATCTCGGCGGGCAGGCCCTCACCTGCAGAGCCCCAGAAGGCGGTGCGGGTGGCGCCCGGCAGCACGGCCTGCACCTGCACACCGCGTGGCGCCATTTCCTGGCGGAGCGAAATCGAGAGGTTCAGGATGTAGGCCTTGGTGCCGCTATAAGCGCCGCTGAAAAGCTCCGGCGCCAGGGCGAGCGCCGAGGAGATGTTAATGATCGTGCCCCGCCCCGCGGCTGAAAAAGCCTGGGCGGCGGCGGCGGCGAGGCGGGTCGGCGCCGTCACGTTGACCTGGATCATCTGCTCCAGTGCATCGACATCGGCATCGGCAAGCCCCGGGGCGGCGCCAATGCCGGCGTTGTTGACCAGCACGGTGATGGCACCGTCCGAGCGCAGCCGCTCTTCGACGCGCTTGAGATCGGCCGCCTTCGTCAGATCGGCTCTGATCGTCTCGACGGCGACACCGTGGCGGGTGGCGGCTTCGGCCACTGCGGTCAGGCGGGCCGCGTCACGGGCCACCAGGACGAGATCATAGCCACGGCGGGCCAGACGATCTGCATAAACGGCCCCGATGCCACTGGAAGCTCCGGTAATCAGGGCGGTTTGGCGGGCGGTGTTCATCTTCGGCTTCCTTTCAATGTGTCGATGAAAGGAAAATAGGCTTTGGCATGGAGTGCGATAATCACCTAAATTCGGCGATCATTTTCCTGCATATTGGTATAATCATGGATCGGTTAGAGGCGATGGCGAGCTTGCTCGCGGTGGTGGATACCGGCAGTTTCTCGGCCGCATCGCGCAAGATGCGGGTGCCCGTGACGACCGTAAGTAGGCGAGTTGCGGAGCTGGAGGCACATCTGCGCACCAAGTTACTGCATCGCACGACGCGAAAGGTGACTCTGACGGATACCGGCGCTCCCTATGTCCTGGCTTGTCGCAAGATCCTGGAACAGATCGGCGAGGCGGAACGTAACGCGGCGGGTGAGTACCAAAGCCCGCGCGGCGAACTGACGGTAACGGCACCGCTGGTTTTCGGGCGCATGCATCTCGTACCGGTTATCGCCGACTTCATGGCACAGTTCGTGGACGTTCGGCTGAACTGCAGGTTTCATGACCGCAATCTCGATCTGCAGGACGAGGGAATCGATGTCGCGATCCGCGTCGGCTCGCTGCCAGATAGCAGTTGGCGCGCCCAGCGCATCTGCGCCATCCGGCGTGTAGTCTGCGCGAGCCCTGATTATCTTGCGCGGCGCGGCAAACCTCTCACGCTTGCGGATCTCGAAGCGCATGATTGCGTGGGCTTCCACGGTTTCGATCCAAACGGCAGTTGGCTCTTTCCGTCGGCCCAGGGTGCCAGCCTGGTGCCGATCCGCTCCAGAATCATGTTCGACACCATTGAGTCAGTTATCGACGCCGGGATCGCGGGCATAGGACTAATCCGCGTCTTATCCTACCATGTCGGCCCCGCCATCCGCTCTGGCATTCTACAAGAGGTGTTGGCTGAGTTCTCGCCACCGGAAGTGCCGGTACAGATCATCCATCGTCACGAAGGGTTAGTGCCGCTCAAGGTGCGTACCTTCGTCGATTTTGCCGTGCCACGCCTTCGGACGGCACTGCAGCAGTGAACTTCATGATCCCCAACTGGAATTTCGGCCGCGATGGTGGCTCGGCCCATGACGCTGGCCACGAACTACCTTTGCCGGCTCAATCTCGAACAGCCGACCCATGACCATTGTGAGCGTAAACGGCATCGAGTTGGCGTACGACAGTTTCGGCGACGAGACTCGCACCGCTATCCTACTGATCAGCGGACTTGGCACCCAGATGATCCGATGAACAGTGCCACTTTGCGCACTTTCGGGTCATTGAGCGTGCCGTTGCGGTGGCATTCGCTGAACCAGGCTTATCCAGCCTCGGCCGTCCACTGCACCGCGTCCTCGCCGGCCGGAATTCTGAGCGGCGCGTGCGGGTCCGTCGCGGCCCGCCAGACCGCCGCAGCCACATCGGCGGCATGGGTGACCGGACCGGTGTCCTCGCTGAAGCGGGCGATCATGCCTTCGATCAGCGGCTTGTAGTCGGGATTATCGAGCCCGCGCAGATGCGGCATGGCGTTGTTGCCGAAGTTCGTTTCCGGCGAGCGGCCGGGGAGCACGATATGCACACGCACGCCGAACGGCTCCATCTCGACCGCGAGGCTCTCGGTGAGCGCGTTCACCGCCGCCTTGCTCGCGCGATAGACGCTGACCAGCGGCAGCGGCTTGAGCGTCACCGTCGACGTGACGTTGATGACCACGCCGCCGCGGCGCTCGCGAAAGCCGGGCAGGATCGCCTGCAGCATCGCCAGCGTGCCGAGCGTATTGGTCTCGAACAGCTGCCGCGCGGTTTGCGGGTCGATCAGCTCGATCGGCACGGCGGCGCCGAACCCGGCATTGTTGACCAGCACGTCGATCTCGCCGGCCTGACCGACCGCGCGCGCGATGCTGCCCGGATCGGTCACGTCCAGCGGCAGAACGACGAGGTTGGCGGAGGCGGGCAGGATGTCGGGTTTGGGCTGGCGCATCGTCGCGACGACCTTCCAGCCTTTCTCGAGAAACAGTTTTGCGGTTTCGAGGCCGAAGCCCGTGGAACAGCCGGTGATGAGGACGGTGGGCATGGAAGCACTCCGAGTTGGTTGGCGGTCACCCGGATATGGCGCAGGGCGGTGAGACCGCCTATGGTCGAAAGTCCGTGATACATTTGCGATAGTCCTGTCATGGCCATTGACCCGCTTGCCGAGATCGTCACCTTGCTTCAGCCCTCGGCCAGCTATTCCAAGCTCGTCGACTATGCCGGCCGGTGGCGCCTCCGCCGCGACATCGAGGGCAAGCCGGTGTTCTTCGCGGTGCTGGAGGGCGCGTGTCGGGTCGTATCGTCCGGCCGGCCGCCGATCATCGTGCGCAAGGGCGACTTCGTGCTGTCGCCCGTGACCAAGGACCATGTCGTCGAGAGCATCGAGGCGCCGCCGCACGGGATCGCGATGACGCCGACGGAGATCGGCGAGGGGCGATTCCGGGTCGGCGGGCCTGGTGAGCCGGTCAATCTCAGGATGCAGGTCGGGGTCTGCAGCTTCGCCTCGCCCGACGCCGGCCTGCTCGTCTCGCTGCTGCCGGCGATGATCGTCGCCCGCGACGAGCCGCGCCTTGCCATGCTGCTTCAGCTGGTGGGCGACGAGACGCGCCATGCCCGCCCGGCACGGGAGCTGGTGCTGGAGCGCCTGCTCGAGGTCCTGCTCATCGAGGCGCTGCGGTGCGGGGCCGACATGATGTCGATGCCGAGCCTCGCGCGGGGGCTGTCGGACGATCGGCTGGTCTCCGCCTTACGGGCCATGCATGCACGGCCAGCGCACGGCTGGACCGTGTCCGATCTCGCCGCGGAGGCGGCGATGTCGCGGTCCGCCTTCTTCGCGCGCTTTAGCCGCATCGTCGGGTTGCCGCCGATCGAATACCTGCTGACCTGGCGCATGGCCCTCGCCAAGCAGCTGCTCCGCACGCGGGAGCTGGCGATCGAGCATGTCGCCGCGCAAGTCGGCTACGCGTCCGCGAGCACGTTCAGCACTGCCTTCACCCGCTATGTCGGGATGCCGCCGATGCGGTATGCGCGGGCGATGCTCCCAACCTAGCGGCGGCGGACGGCTACCAGCGCCACGATGGCAGTGGCGAAGCCCGAGCGCCCAACGCGGCCCGTAATGGCGCCACCCATCCGACGATCAGAGCGGCCGATCAGTGTGCATCCAAGCACGGTGCCGACGCGCATCGCTGGTTCGGTCGAGTGTTCTGGCTATGCGTTGGCGATCAAATATATTTACCCTGGTATAATTGACTGTGGTATTTTATTCCGGGTAATAATCCTCGTCGTGGAGGGCCGATGTCCGGCGAAGCTTCGAAACCCTGTACCGCGTTCGAGGGCGAGCAACTGCTCCTGAAGGGTCCGCTGCTCGAAGTGGCGTTGGCAGTCAAAGCGGCCAGCGGTTCGGGGGCTTCGGCATCGGTCCTAGTCTTCGACGACAAGACCGGCCAAGTCGTCGACCTGGATCTTCGTGGCACGAAGGCGGACATCATTGACCGGCTCTCGGGACCGCCCGAAACCTATGTGGGCCGGTATCGATCAACGCCGACAGAACCGGCCAAATCTTCGACCGCAGATCCGGAATCGAGAGGACGGGGACGGCCCAGGTTGGGCGTGGTTTCGCGCGAGGTAACGCTCCTGCCGAGGCACTGGGACTGGTTGGTCACGCAACCGGGAGGCGCGTCGGCCACCTTAAGGCGGCTCGTAGAGGACGCGAGGCGAACGGCTGGTCTCGGTGCGAGCCGTCGCGCCGCCCAGGAGGCGGCCTATCACTTCATGCTGGCGATGGCCGGCAATCGGCCGGGTTACGAGGAGGCGACGCGCGCGCTCTTCGCCGACGACCGATCGAAGCTGGAGCAGTCGATCGCCGCGTGGCCGGTCGCCATCCGGGCTCACGTTCTGGACCTGGCCTTCGGGACCCGGGCCGCTTCACGCAATTGAACAGAGGAGACCATGACCGTGCACAGCAGCGGCCCGCATCTCGGGCCAACCCAACAATCGGGCCTGCGCTTTATCCAGCGCGGCATCGCCGGTCCGGTGCTCATGCTCAACCTGCTGCGCTTTCGGACGACGGCAGATTACACCGATCATCCCGACCTGGCGCCGGCGGCTCCAATCAGCGGCGCGGATGCTTTCGACTGCTACATCCGGCACACGCTTCCCTTTCTGCGCGACAGCGGTGGCGATGTCGTCTTCCTGGGGGCCGGCGGCCCCTTCCTGATCGGTCCGGATGGCGAACGGTGGGATTTGGCGATGCTCGTCCGCCAAAGCAGCGTCGCTTCGTTTCTCAGCTTCACCACGCACGAATCCTACCAAGCGGGGCTCGGCCATCGCGCGGCGGCCGTCGAGGACTCGCGTCTGCTTCCGCTGACAGAGCTGCCTTTGCCGGCTCAATCTCGAACGGCCGACCCATGACCATTGTGAGCGTAAACGGCATCGAGCTGGCATACGACAGTTTCGGCGACGAGAGTCGCGCAGCTGTCCTATTGATCAGCGGGCTCGGCACCCAGATGATCCGATGGACGGCGCCATTTTGCGCGGCGCTCGTCGAGCGCGGCTATCGCGTCATCCGCTTCGACAATCGGGATTCGGGGCGCTCGACACATTTCACCCAATTCGCGCCTCCGGATTTCAGCATGCTGGGCGCGGCGCTGGCGGCTGGCAAGCGCCCCGATGTGCCCTACACCCTCTATGACATGGCCGCGGACGCCGTGGGATTGCTGGATGTTTTGTCGATCGCTCGCGCCCATGTTGTTGGGCGATCAATGGGCGGGATGATCGCGCAGATCATGGCGAGCGAATATCCTGATCGGGTATTGTCCCTGACCTCGATCATGTCGAGCACTGGCAATCCGTCCCTTCCGCAGGCTGCGCCCGCGGTGATGGCGGCGATGATGAGCCCCGGGCCTAACCCCTTTGCGGACGAGGAAGGTTTCCTCGCGCATAGCTCGACCTTCGCGCGTCTGATTGCCGGAACCGGCCGCGCTTTTGACGAGGGCGAACACAGAAGGCTCGTACGGGAGGAATTGCAGCGCGGCTACGATCCGACAGGCGCGGGACGACAGATCACTGCTATGGCAGTGGCCGGTGACCGGCGGGCGCGCCTCGCGTCGATCTCGGCGCCGACGCTCATCATCCATGGAAAGGATGATCCTCTCATCCCTCTGGCCTGCGGCGAAGATACCGCCTCCTCGGTCCCACGTTCCGAGCTTATGATGGTACAGGGCATGGGACACGAGCTGTCACCAGAGTTGTACGGATTGGTGGCTGAGGCAATCCAACGGACGGCCCAGGCCGCCCAAGACCGGACGCCGATCTCGTCATAGTATCCTGACCTCCGGCCACCTCCCTACGCGCCTTCAAGTCTTTTTGCGCCGTAGCGCGTTGGGATTCCCCTTCACAAGTATCGGACTTGCAATTCCCAAACCGGCCCGACGACTTCATGGAGCCGAAGGGATTTACGATGCCTGCGACCAAGATTCTCTGGGGTCAGATCATCACCGTCTTCGCCATCGTCTTGCTGGCGATTTGGACCGCGACCGAATGGACGGCTTGGCGGCTTGGCTTCCAGCCCGAGCTGGGGCGTCCCTGGTTCGAGATCCTGCACTTCCCGTTCTATCTGCCGCCGGCGTTCTTCTGGTGGTGGTACGCCTACGACGCCTATGCGCCCTCCATCTTTATCGAGGGCGCTTACATCGCCTCATCCGGCGGGCTCATCGCCGCTGCCGTCGCCATCGGCATGTCGGTCTGGCGTGCCCGTGAAGCGAAGAACATCGAGACCTACGGCTCTGCGCGGTGGGCGCAGCCGAAGGAGATTGCGGAGGCCGGCTTGCTCGGTCCCGATGGCGTGGTGCTAGGCCGTCATCAGCGCAGCTACCTCCGCCATGATGGGCCCGAGCATGTGCTTTGCTTCGCGCCAACCCGATCAGGCAAGGGCGTGGGCCTGGTCATCCCCTCGCTGCTCACTTGGCCGGGCTCGGCGATCGTCCACGACATCAAAGGAGAAAATTGGCAGCTCACCGCGGGCTTCCGGGCGCAGCACGGACGCGTCCTGCTGTTCGACCCCACCAACGCGAAGTCGTCAGCCTACAATCCGCTGCTCGAGGTCCGCCGCGGCGAATGGGAGGTGCGCGATGTACAGAACATCGCCGACATCCTGGTCGACCCCGAAGGCAGCTTGGAGAAGCGAAACCATTGGGAAAAAACCAGTCACGCTCTCTTGGTCGGCGCGATCCTGCACGTCCTCTATGCCGAGGAGGACAAGACGCTCGCCGGCGTCGCATCCTTCCTCTCCGATCCCAAGCGGCCGATCGAGTCGACGCTCTCGGCCATGATGCGAACGCCGCACCTCGGCGAGGCTGGCGTCCATCCCGTCGTCGCTTCTGCCGCGCGCGAGCTGCTGAACAAATCCGCCAACGAACGGTCCGGCGTGCTCAGTACGGCCATGTCCTTCCTCGGCCTCTACCGCGATCCCGTGGTCGCCGAGGTGACGCGTCGTTGCGATTGGCGGATCGGCGACATCGTGGCCGGCGATCGGCCGACGACGCTCTACCTCGTCGTGCCCCCGTCCGACATCAACCGGACCAAACCGCTGATCCGCCTGATCCTCAACCAGGTCGGCCGCCGGCTGACCGAGGACCTGCAAGCCAAGGCCGGGCGACGCCGGCTGCTCCTCATGCTCGACGAGTTCCCGGCGCTCGGCCGGCTCGACTTCTTCGAGTCCGCGCTGGCCTTCATGGCCGGCTACGGCATCAAGAGCTTCCTGATCGCGCAGAGCCTCAACCAGATCGAGAAGGCCTACGGCCCGAACAACTCGATCCTCGACAACTGCCATGTGCGGGTCAGCTTCGCCACCAACGACGAGCGGACGGCGAAGCGGGTCAGCGACGCGCTCGGCACCGCGACCGAGATGAAGGCGATGAAGAACTATGCCGGCAGCCGGCTATCGCCATGGCTCGGCCACCTCATGGTCTCGCGATCCGAGACCGCGCGGCCGCTGCTGACACCGGGCGAGGTCATGCAGCTCCCACCCACCGACGAGATTGTCATGGTGTCGGGCGTCCACCCGATCCGGGCGAAGAAGGCACGCTACTATGAGGATGAGCGGTTTCAGGAGCGCATCGTGGCGCCGCCCGTGCCGGTGCGGCCGAAAGACGGACGCCCCGACGATTGGAGTTCGCGCCCACTGCCACCCCGACCACCGGCGCCGGCTGGGGGCAATGGCGAGGACGCTGATGACGAAGACCCGAAGAACACCGACCGCCGGAAGCAGCCCGAACTTAGCCAAGGCACCGTCGAGAAGCAGGCGCCAATCGAGAATGAGTTCGCTCTCGACCAGCCTGACGAGATGGAGGAGGACGCACCGCGCATCGGCCGCATGAACGACCTCATGCAGGGTCTCGCCCAGCAAGCCTCGCTCGATCCCGGCGACGATCTCGGGATGTGAGGCGCGCATGGTCACGGCAAAGAAGAAGGCCCAGCTCTCCGTCTATCTCGACCCGGACGTCATGCTGGCCTTGTCGGCCTATGCCGCGCGCCGGGATCAGTCGATGTCACTGATCGCCGAAGCCGCGATCGCGTCATTCCTGTCGCCGGATGCGGACGAGCGGCGGGAGGCTGCCATCGCGAAGCGGCTCGACCAGCAGGACCGGCGCCTGGCGCGCCTCGAACGCGACGTCGGGATCGGTGTCGAGACCCTGGCGCTGTTCATCCGCTTCTGGCTTAACACGACGCCGCCGCTGCCGGAACCAGCCGCCAAGGCCGCCCGAGCCCAGGCCGGGGCGCGCTACGACAATTTCGTCGCCACGCTCGGTCGGCGGCTGAGCGACGGACCCAAACTGAGGCAGGAAATTCCAGACGATGCTCGCGACGATTTTCCCACGGGAGAAGTGAGCTCTACCTGAACCTAACCCTTCCCATTATCCGCATGCGCCCCTCCAGCTGTGACTACGCACTAACGAGCCAACGACCCGACGCCGCCCCGCCGCGCAGGACATAGTCCAGGCTGAAGGCCATGAGATCGATCAGATGTTCGTCGAGCGCTGCCTTGGATATGCCGGGCTGGACGCCAAAGATTGCGAACTCGATCTTGTCGGCTGGCGTCCCAAGCAGGATTGTATTCGCCCGATTGAGGTCGCCAAAAAGAAATCTCGATGGAGTGATATGACGACCAACATTAACGCGGTGCTCGATGTGCTTCGCGAGCACCTCAGCCTCACAATATGCAACCGACTTCAAGAGTTGGCAGGTTACTTCGTAAACATCGTTTACTCGGCCGCCGCTGGGCGCCCCGCCAGCACCCTTGCAATGATAGAGAGAAACCGTAAACCGATCTTCTTCCCCTCTCGAAATACCAATGAAATCTGCAGCCTCGCCGCTGCGATGATCATAGACAAGAATTTCGAGATTTGGGTCAGTGAGCAGCCTAAGTTCAAGATGTTGATGAACCGTGCGTTGCCCATTCGCGCCGTCAACTTTAAACTCAACCTCTATATTGCAGCCGCTCCAGTCGACGCTTTCGGCATCCCCGTCTGCCAACCTTCCTGCTACCAAAGTAGGCGGCGGGATCGCGTTCATCCCCTGGAATGACGATTTGTCAGCGGCGAAGAATGCCGGCGGATGCATTGAGAGCCACGCGGCAAGGTCGACCCAATCGTCCTGGTGCGTTAGTACCTCACTTTCCCAGCTATGCCCACGAGTGCGAATTAATTGACCTCCCGTAAGCGAGAATGAGAACGGCATATCGACTTCATCGCTAGAAATAGAGAATTCCAATTGCTGACCTTGAATAACAAAGTTGGTCAACTCAAGGTCTGTTATCTGCCGATACGTCCATGGAGCATTGCTGGCGCTACGAAAGCGTATGCGCGGCGCCTGCCGATAAGCATTCTTGTGCCAGCTTCCACCGATAACTACGGCCGGAAGAGCTCGTAGAGAACGCGAATGCTGAACGAGATCCAATTGAGATGAAGCGATACCTGCGGTGCCATTCAAGCGCCCGTTCAGCTTAGAAATCCAGTCGAGATATTCCGACACAGTAAGACGTTGATTGCTCCAGACCCGAGAACTGCTGCTGGCACCTATAGTCTCCCGCTCGTCGCCTTCTGAACCGCTTCCAAAGAAGTGGCCTTGGACGAAAGCTCTGGCGTCACCTGCAGTAACGGCGCGTTCGGCACGCGGACCAGTGAGCACGCGATATGATTCTGCTTGTGTGTTAATTGCGGTATTCTTGAGTCCGACGTTGTAGAAGCGGAGATCGCCCAATCCGGCCACCGCCCGTCGGGTTCTTTCAAAACTGATGGGGCGATGCTGATCCGCGCATGCGGTCTGCATCAGATCAAGGTAAAGACGGTCCGTACGACGAGTTGATCCAATGAAGCACAGCTTCGTCGCGTCATTATACGCCAGCAGAAAAGCGTCATGGCGGACGTTCACTAATACGTCTGACGTCGCCCAATTGGGTGGTTCATGATCAACGGTGAGAAGCAACGTAATCAACCCGTCGTCGGACATCCACTGCTTCGCAAGCTTCAGCTTGCGTCCGATTATGGCTCCAAACTCGCTAAATTTCGGAACTGCCGCGCATTCGAATATCCTCGCATGCGCATACAGTTGGAGAGATAGTGGAGATACCGCGTCGTAGTCAGATTCTGCCTGGGTCTTTGTTTTTAGAACATCGAGGATTTCGCGATCAACGGCGCCCGCGGCAATTTGTTGTTGAGCCGCACCGTCGATCAATTGGGCTATGTCGACGCCTTCCTGAAACAGCTTCGAGGTGGCGTCGCGCAGCCGACTGATCGGAGCGACCAGAGTGGCATCACCCGTTTCCTCTCCGTTTGTTCGGGCGAAGCGACCGATGAACTGCAATGTTGGAACGAGAGAACGGTGAGGTGCATGCAGCGCCGCCACCTTCAGCTTTGGAAAATCGTAGCCTTCACCGAACATGTCGACGCAGACGATGCCGTCCAGTTGTCCAACCAGTAGCGCTTCCTCGACCTCGTCTTGCCTTCGCTTGGAGATGTGGCTGTCGATCGCGGCCACCGCGGCCCCTTCGGCTGTATACAATTCGACGAGACGCTCTGACGATTTAATCGAGGCAGCTCGGGCGAAGAGGCGATGATCAAACCCAGCAGCTCGGTCCGCTCTAAGCTGTTGCACAGCCGCATGTGCGACGGCCCGATCAACCTCATCCTCGTCTTGGTCGTTCCTAACGACGGCTGCTCTAAAGCTAACTCGACCGAACGCGTTTTCCTTCGAGGCTCGAGATACAGGATATGAATAGGCGATACGTCCAGGAATCGCCTTCTTGTCCCGCCGGAAGGGAGTTGCCGTCAGAAAAACAAATCGGGCCGCGGCGTAGTGCTCAAGATAGGCCTTCCATGTGTCGGCTGGGGCATGGTGGGCTTCGTCGAAGATCACCAGGTCGAATAGGTCGGCTGAACTTTGTGGCTCATTGACCGGCGAAGTGCTTGCAGGAGTCGAAATAACGACATCGCAGCCCTGCAATTCTGCCCACTCGTCAGCGGCAGTCGGTCGACCCTTCTGACCTTTGACCACTGGGTTGGGCGCCCCCTCGACCAACACCTGGAGCTTTCGAAGCGTAGAAAGGGCTCGGAAATGTCCGGCAGTTTGACGGCGCAGGACATCCGACGGCTCGACCACTAACAGTCGCTTCGCGGCAAGCACGAAAGGCAGCGCCATGATTACGGCCGTCTTTCCATAGCCCGTCGGCAGGGAAACGATGGCGGGCTCGTCGTACACTGAAAAATGCGAGACGACGGAATGAAGAGCGCCGAGCTGACCCGGCCGAAAGCCCGTGTTGGGGGCCCCCAATGGCCGCAGGGAGAGGTCCGCCCCGTGGTCCTGAAAGAAAGTTGGCACGGTCCCCCCTCAGGCCATACTCTGTATGTTTAGCGACTCGGCTCATAGTAGCAGAGCTCAGCTTATTCACCCATTGTCTACACGCGAGAGGGCTGTGCCCACATGCGAAAGTAGGTGTCGGCTGCGGACGCCCGTCATTTGCGCATGAGTGTCAACGCCCCGTGGCCACCGAGCGGGTCGCGAGAGCGGAGCCGCGAACGCGCTTTTCGACCGAGCAAGTATTGTTTCTCTGCTCTACGCCGGCTCCCTACGCCACCTGAATACTTGTTGATCCGCCCCATTTCCTGCCTTTTCTAATCATCCCCGTCGCCAATCGCGCGTCGCGATTGGCCAATGACGGGGACGATCGTGGCGGCAGCTCCGCTCCATTCCGAGGCCTTCTCACGCGGCGCGCGCATGCTG